>JGI24724J26744_10002162_pt1 | contig 13163 bp, 9 predicted proteins | sample Cruoilmetagenom7_FD_26744 | JGI IMG/M metagenome (IMG submission 26744)
AACCACCTATAATTCTTATTATGGTAAAGTGCATAAAGGCAAAATATAAAAATATAGGATATAATCACCTGAGCGATGGTATACGGAATATCAATTATTAAAAAATCTTCCTGACTAGAAATCCATTCAAAAAAGGAATTCATCCAATTGATAACCATTCCAAATGTGTCTGACAAAAATGTTTTAGGTAAACCAAATAGTGCTAATGTTATTACTAGTAAACCTAAACCTAATATGATACTTAAAAATGGAATTACAATTAGATTGGATAGCCAAAACAAACTAGGAAATTGATGGAAATAATATAGACTTATAGGGATAATTCCAAATTGAGCTGAAACGGTTACTGTTAGCGTTTGCCATAACAGCGTTACAATTTTGTATTTAGGTGTCCAAAGTTTTTCTAATATAGGCTGAAAACTAACGATTGCTATTACTGCAGCATAACTTAACTGAAAACCTACATCAAATAAAAAATTAGGTTTAATTAATAGTAAAATAAAAACAGAAACAGCTAAGGTGTTATAGATGTTTGTCGGACGTTTTAAGTTAATACCTATAGCAACAATACTAAACATGGTTGTTGCTCTTATAATAGATGCAGAACCACCTGCAATTAAAGCATAGGTCCATAATAAAATAACGAGTATTATGGTTTTATAAAACTTCCCGTTTTTTAAACGTTCTACAGGCTTGAATACCAAATTTAGTATTAACAATATTATTCCAACATGTAACCCAGAAACTGCTAATATGTGTATGGCTCCTGCATTGGTGTAATTGTCATAAACTGCTTTTGTTATATTTTGTCTTTGCCCTAATATTAAGGCATTAATAATGGACAGCTGGTCATTTGTATATTGATACTTATCTAATTTGCTATTTATGTGATTTCTTAATTTAGCTGCATATCCAAATAGGGTATGTGTTTTATTTTGAAGCTGCAGTATATTGGTGTGATCAGCATATAGCTGAAAGTGTACTTGCTGTTTTTCTAAATAATTTTTATAACTAAATTGATCTGGATTTAAAGGCTTTTTAACGTCCACTAATGGTATGGCAGTCGTATAAATAGCGTCTATAGGTAATATAGATTGTAAACTGTCTTTTTTAACGTTTAGCAATGCTTTGCCTATAACGTTATTGTTATTTATCTGAAGCAAGTCAATATAATAACGCTGACTATAAGCATTAGGTTTTAATAATTCTCTAATCCTAAAAGTTGTAGTACTAGTGGTGGTATCTTTACTTATATAATTGCTAAAGTGATTGGTTTTATTTAAATCTTCGTTACTATTAGATATAAAAAGACCAAAAGCTACAAAAGTTAAGTAGATAATAGTACCAAAAAGATAAATGTGGTTACTTTTCTTTTTGAAAATAAAATATAAAATAACGGAAAGCGCTGTAAGACTTATAGTTATAAACCAGCTATAAAGTACCGAAATACTTAGTATCTTAGAAAGTACGATGCCAATTATTAAGCAAATTGTGAATTTTATAATTGAAAAATGAAGCAATTTCATACTTCAATATAGTCAATTTCTTACAATAATCGTCGTGCTTGGACAAAAGCAAAGTACCAATAGCGTTCAGATAAAAGGGAGGTCATTACACCTTTACTTGTACTTGCATGAATAAATTCTACACGTCCTAATCTAGATGACGTTACTAAACCAACATGGTTAACGGTTCTGCTGTTCCGTTTTGTGGCAAAAAACAGTAAGTCACCTTCTCTAACTTCTTTTACATCTATCCAGTCACCATGCGTAGCCATAGCGCTTGAAGATCTTGGTAAACTAATATCTTCAGATTGAAATGCTGTATAGATTAATCCAGAGCAATCCATTCCTTTTTTTGTAGTACCACCATATTTGTATCTAACACCTTCATAACTTTGTGCATTATTAATAATGCTTGCAATTAGTGGATTGTTAACAGCTATGGCTTCTACAGATTGATTATCTTCTAATTGATCATCAGTAGCTATGTCTCTAGTAGATTTTGTGCTGGTTTTTCTAGCAGGACCACGTCTAGCAGGTTTATTGTTGGTTTGGCTGATAACTTCAGATTCAGATTTTGTAGTGACAACACGCTTGCTTTTACTGCTTCCGCAAGACATTAATGTTGCTAATATTAAAAGTAGGACAATTTTATTCATTTAATAATTAATCGTGTATGTAATTATATATCAGTTTAGCTGTGTTTTCACTAGCACCTTTTCCACCTAATTTTTTTTCTAAGTCATAATAACTCATAAAATATTTAGTACGTTCATAGCTATCTAGTATAGTATCTAACTCTTTTTTTAGACGTTTAGTGTTAAAGTCACCCTGAATTAATTCGGTTACAACCTCTTTATCCAAAATTAAGTTTACTAAGCTAATATAATCTAGGTTTACTACTCGTTTACCAATTTGGTAAGACACCCAACTACCTTTGTAGCAAACTACCTGAGGCACTTTAAACAAAGCGGTTTCTAATGTTGCTGTTCCAGAGGTCACTAAAGCAGCAGTCGCAAGACTTAGTAAATCGTAAGTTTTGTTGCTTATAAAATGGACATTACTTTGTTTAATAAAAGTTTTATAAAAGTCGTAATCCTGACTTGGTGCACCTGCAATTACAAATTGGTAGTCAGGGTACTCATCTACAACACTAAGCATTACGGATAACATTTTTGTTACTTCTTGCTTTCTACTTCCTGGTAATAGGGCAATAATTGGTTTTTCGCTTAAACCATGTGTTTTTCTAAATGTTTTATCGTCCACTTGTGTTCTGTCTGCAATAGCATCTATTAATGGATGTCCAACAAAATGCACAGGATAATTATGTTTGTTTTCGTAAAAGTCTTTTTCAAACGGTAGGATCACATACATTTGGTCTACATCATGTTTGATAGCTTTAATACGACCTTCTTTCCAAGCCCAAATTTGAGGAGAAATATAATAATGTGTTTTAAAATTTTTAGTCTTAGCCCATTTTGCAATACGTAGATTAAATCCAGGATAGTCAATAAAAATAATCACGTCAGGATTATAGTTTGTTATATCTGTTTTGCAAAATGATAAGTTTTTGGCAATGGTTCTTAAATTCATGATGACTTCAGAAAATCCCATAAAAGCCAAAGCTTTATAGTGTTTTACTAATGTACCACCAACAGCCTGCATTAAGTCGCCTCCCCAAAACCTAAAATCAGCTGATGCATCTTGTTTTTGCAACGCTTTCATTAGGTTTGCACCATGTAAATCGCCAGAGGCTTCGCCAGAAATAATGTAATACTTCAATTTATAATCTATTTATTATAATAATTAATCCAATTATTAGTGTGGCTATTAGCACACCTTTTGCCAAATCATCCTTTTTTCTGTTTAAAAATAGAAAAAACAAACCTAAGTTAAGCAAAGCGCCTAAGCTAACTATTTTGTCAACAAATTTAAACTGTATGGCTTTTTTAAAAGTCTCTTCAATGCCATATCTAGAAAAGAATGCGATGTACAGTAATACACCAATTCCTGTAGAAATCACACCTAAAATAAAGCCAAGAATAATGTGTTTTTTGTTATTCAAATTGCCACGTATTTAGTTCTTGCATGTAATGGTGCGCAGTTAAATCGTATTGTACAGGTACAACAGAAACATAACCTTCAGATAAAGCATATTCGTCAGTATCTGTGCCTTTATCGTAATTTACAAATTCACCAGTTAACCAGTAGTAATCTCTACCTTGTGGTGTTTGTCTTTTGTCAAATTTTTCTTTCCAATTAGCTCTTGCTTGTCTACAAACTTTAATGCCTTTTATGTCCTTCTTTTTTAAAGCAGGAATGTTTACATTTAATATCATACCATCAGCAATACCATGTTGTAAAGCATTTTTAGCTATTTGTTTAATGTATTTTTTAGAAGCTTCAAAATCTGCATCCCATTTGTAATCCAACAAAGAAAATCCGATAGCAGGGATACCTTCAATTCCTGCTTCAATAGCAGCACTCATAGTTCCAGAATATATCACATTGATGGAGCTGTTGGAGCCATGATTAATACCAGATACGCACAAATCTGGACGTCTGTCTAAAACCTCGTTAATTGCAATTTTAACACAATCCGCAGGTGTCCCAGAACAGCTGTATTTTAAAGTTTTGTCTCCTTTTTTAGAGACTTTATCTAAGTGTAGTACATTGTTTAATGTAATAGCATGACCCATTCCGCTTTGCGGACTATCTGGTGCTACTACAACGACATCGCCTAAGGTTTCCATAACTTCAATTAAAGCTAAAATTCCTGGTGCAGTTATGCCATCATCATTAGTCACTAAAATTAGTGGTTTTTTACTCATAGTAGTCTATTAAATTACTTAGCTAAAATACATAAATTCTCCCGTATCTACTCAATTTCTTCAGTTTAACAAAAAATTAGGTGGATTAGATTTTATTGGCATGGTTTTTTCTTTACTTTAGTAGAAATTTCTCGAAAAAATTTAAACAGAACACATGAAAAGGAAATATAATATAATATTGCTAGTACTATTATTAGCATTTGGTTCTTGTAGTTTTACCACTAAAGTTGATGACGATCCAGATAAAGACAAACTTTTAATACAAATCATAACTTTAGCTTTAGACCAGTTACATTTTGAACCAAAAGAATTAAATGATGCTTTTTCTGCAGAAATTTATTCGGACTATTTAGAGTTGGTTGACCCTTTAAAACGTTACTTCTTGCAGTCAGATGTTGACGATTTTAAAAAGTTTGAAACCGAAATTGATGATCAGTTAAGAGCTTATGATATTTCATTTTTTAGTTTGGTTTATGAGCGTTTAGTGCAACGTCAAGAAGAAGCTAAGTCTTATTATAAAGATATTTTAGCAAAGCCTTTTGATTTTAATCAAGACGAAGATTATAACACAGATTATAAAAACTTACCATACGCTAAAAACAAAAAAGGGTTAAAAGAGCGTTGGAGACAACAGTTAAAATTTAATACGTTGTCTAGTTACGATACTTTAATGGATGAGCAAAATGATACAGCTAAAGTAAAGCAAGACGAGGAAGGTACTGAAGCTATTGAAAAAGAGCCTGTAGTTAAAAAAACTATTACAGAGATTGAAGCAGAAGCTAGAGCTGAAACGTCTAAAGCTTTAGATAATTATTTTACAGACTATATCGAAGATATGGATCGTGAGGATTGGTTTGGTATGTATGTGAATACTATTGTAGAAGAGTTTGATCCACACACCTCTTATTTAGCACCAACAGATAAAGATAGATTTGATCAGCAAATGTCTGGTAAACTTGAAGGTATTGGAGCACGTTTACAGAAAAAAATGGACTACATCAAAATTGTAGAACTTATTTCTGGTGGACCAGCTTGGAGAGATGGAGAGATAGAAGTTGGTGATGTTATAATGAAAGTACGTCAGGACAAAGAAAAAGAAGCAATAAGCGTAGTTGGAATGCGTATCGATGATGCTATTAAATTAATTAAAGGACCTAAAGGGACTAAGGTTATTTTAACCATGAAAAAAGTGGATGGTACTATCCAAGATATTGCGGTGACTAGAGATTTAGTAGAGCTGGAAGAGACTTATGCTAAGTCTTCAATAGTTAAAAAAGACAATAAAAATTACGGAATAATAAATCTGCCTAAATTTTATGTAGATTTTGAAGATTACAATAATCGTAATGCTGCAACAGATATTAAACTGGAAATTGAGCGTTTAAAAGAAGCAGGTATTGAAGGTCTTGTTTTAGACCTACGTAATAATGGTGGAGGATCTTTAAGAACCGTTGTAGATATGGCTGGTTTATTTATTAAAGAAGGACCAATTGTACAAGTTAGATCAACCGACGAGCCAAAAGAGGTCTTACGTGATACTGACAAATCCATTGTTTGGGATGGACCATTAGTAATTATGGTAAACGAGTTGTCTGCATCTGCATCAGAGATTTTAGCTGCAGCAATGCAAGATTACAAACGTGCTATTATTATTGGTAGTAAGCAAACTTATGGTAAAGGAACAGTACAAAATGTATTAGACTTAAACCGTATGGTTCGTAATAGTTCACACGGAGATTTAGGAGCCTTAAAATTAACGCGTCAAAAGTTTTACCGTATTAATGGTGGATCAACACAGTTAGAAGGTGTAAAAAGTGATGTTGTTGTTCCGGATCGTTACAGTTTTATTGACATAGGTGAGCGTGATCAAGAAAATCCATTAGCTTGGGATAAGATCACACCTGTAGATTTTGAAGTTTGGAATAGCTATTTTGACTACGATCGTACCATTGCTAATAGTAAAGAGCGTATGGCTAATAACGAGCAATTAAAGTTAATTGAAAATAGTGCTAAATGGGCTAAGACTAAAATGGATGATAACAGCTACTCGCTTAATTACGAAAAATATAGAGCAGAGTTAAAGTTAAATGAAGAAGAAGCAAAGCAGTTTGATGCGATTTCAGATTATAAAACTAATTTAACATTTGAGTCGTTACCATACGAGCAAAAAATGTTTGATCAAGACACAACCTTGCGTGATAAACGTAACAGATGGCATGAAAATTTAAGTAAAGATGTTTATGTTGAAGAAGCGCTTAACGTGCTAAACGACTTAAAAATGACTTACGAAATTAAAAAAGTAGTCACGATAAAAAATTAGTAGTTTTGTCATTCCTTTGATTTGTATATTTAGCATTGCAAAAACTAGGATTTGATAATTATAAAATGACAACAAAAACATACTCCTTATCACAATTAGCGCTTCAAAAGTTTAAAAAAAACTTTTGGGGCGTTTTTAGTTTGTGTTTTGTAGCATTAGTTGGCTTAGTGTCTGTATTTGCGTATTTATTTGCACCAGACAATTCTCAAAATGCCAATCAAATGCATGTGTCTATTCATTCTAAACCTCCTGGATTTAGTGTTAAGATGTTGACCATACCTTCTCAAATTAAAAATGAGCAATCACTTTTTCAAAAAGTGTTCTTCGGAATAAACAATACAGACTCCGAAATTCCTATTTCAAGTTATTCAATAGATAATAATCAATTAACGTACACCGAGTTTGCTTCTGATGGTTTAGAAGGCGACACAAAAACAATCGATGCGTCTTATATCACTCAAAATTCAGCGTCTCAATATATAAAAAACGTAACCTTCCATCTAGGAACCGATAAATATGGACGTGATTTATTAAGTCGTTTATTGGTTGGTGCACGTATTTCTTTTTTTATTGGCTTTGTAGCAGTATTTATATCTCTGGTAATTGGAATATTTATGGGTAGTGTTGCTGGATATTATGGAGGTAAAGTAGACGCTTTAATCATGTGGATTATAAATGTAACCTGGTCCATTCCAACGTTATTGTTGGTTATAGCAATTACCTTAGCTTTAGGTAAAGGGTTTTGGCAAGTATTTATAGCAGTAGGTTTAACCATGTGGGTAGAAGTGGCTAGAGTCGTTAGAGGACAACTTATTAGTGCAAAGCAAATGCAGTATGTGACTGCAGCTAGAGCTTTAGGATTTAACGATTTTAGGATAATAACAAAACACATATTACCTAACATTATGGCTCCTGTGATTGTAATATGTGCGGCCAATTTTGCTGCAGCAATATTAATAGAGTCTGGACTTAGTTTTCTTGGTATTGGTGCACAACCACCTATGGCAAGTTGGGGAGCAATGATTAAGGATCATTATAACTATATTATTTTAGGTAAACCCTATCTAGCTATTTTACCAGGTTTATGCATCATGCTTTTAGTAATGTCTTTTATGCTAATTGGTAATGCATTACGCGATGCGTTAGATGTTAAAGTTTAGGCTTCTAGATTAACTATTCCCTTTAAAATAAATACATCACAGTCTTTTTTTATATACTTTTGCAACGTTATGCAAGAATTAAAATTATCAGATTGGTTACCTACCACTAACAAAGAGGTTAAGATACGTGGTTGGCAAGAGCTAGACGTNATACTGTTTAGTGGAGANGCCTACGTGGATCATCCTACGTTTGGTCCAGCAGTTATTGGACGTTTGCTAGAAAGTTTTGGCTTACGTGTCGCTATTGTACCACAACCTAATGTTAACGATAATCTGCAGGACTTTGTAAAATTAGGTAAACCAAGATTATTTTTTGGTGTTACAGGTGGTTGTATGGACCCAATGATTAGCAATTATAATGCTAATAAAAAGAAACGTGATAAGGATGCCTATACACCAAATGGTGACATTGGATTTAGACCTGATTATGCATCGTCTGTATATTCTAAAATTTTAAAAGAAAAATGGCCAGATACTCCAGTGTTAATTGGTGGTATTGAAGGGTCTTTACGTCGTGTAACACATTACGATTATTGGAGTGATCAATTAATGCCAACAATTTTAGAAACCTCTAAAGCAGATATGTTGGTGTACGGAATGGGAGAACAACCCTTACGTGAAATCATACGTTTGTTAGAAAAAGGTGTCCCATTTAGTAGTATTAATACAGTTAATCAAACTGCTGTATTATTAAATAAAGACGAAAAAATACCTAAAAACAGTAATTGGGAAGATATTGAAATTGCTTCGCATGAAACCTGTTTAAAGGATAAGAAAAAATATGCATCTAATTTTAAGGTCATCGAGCAAGAGTCCAACAAATTAGCTGCAAGACGAATTTTCCAAAAAGTAGGAGATAAGGTGTTAATGATTAATCCACCATATCCAACAATGACCGAAGCAGAGATTGATGCGTCATTTGATTTACCATACACACGATTACCACATCCAAAGTATGATAAACGTGGACCAATTCCTGCGTTCGAGATGATTAAGTTTTCCATCAACATTCACAGAGGTTGTTTTGGTGGTTGTAGCTTTTGTACCATATCTGCGCACCAAGGAAAATTTATTGCCTCACGTAGTAAGGAATCTATTTTAAAAGAAGTTGATACTGTTGCAAATATGCCTGATTTTAAAGGGTATTTAAGTGATATTGGTGGACCAAGTGCCAATATGTATCAAATGAAGGGTAAAGTTCAGTCTATTTGCGATAAATGTGTTGCACCAAGTTGTATTTCGCCAGTAATATGTAGTAATTTAGATACGTCTCATAAACCGTTAACCGAATTGTACCAAGCGGTTGATAGTCATCCAAAAGTTAAAAAATCGTTTATAGGTTCTGGAATCCGACACGATATGTTAGTCCCAGAATTTAATAAAAATGCAGATCCAAAAGAGTTAGATGCCTATACAGAAGAAGTCATGACTAAGCACGTCTCTGGACGACTTAAAGTGGCTCCAGAGCATACTAGTGATCCTGTATTAAAATTAATGCGTAAACCGTCGTTTAAGTACTTTCATAAGTTTAAAGAGCGTTTTGATAAAATTAATATTGCCAAAGGATTAAAATTACAGTTAATACCTTACTTTATTTCTAATCATCCTGCTTGTGAGGTTGAAGACATGGCTAATTTAGCTGCCGAAACCAAAGACATGGGATTCCAGTTAGAGCAAGTACAAGGGTTTACACCAACACCAATGACTGTGGCTACTGTAATTTATTATAGTGGTTACCATCCTTACACGCTTAAAAAAGTAAATACACCAATTACTAGAAAAGAGAAGGACGAACAACACCGTTTTTTCTTTTGGTATAAAGACGAAAACAAAGCGTGGATCAAAAAGACCTTAAATAAACTAGGACGTCAAGACTTATTAGACGTGCTGTTACCTGGTAAAGAGGAGAAATGGCGAAAAAACAAACCTAAAGGTGAAGCTAAAAACACCTTTAATGACGCTGTTCCGTTTAATCAACGTAAGAATAAGGCTAAGTTTAAAAGCAAAAACAAACGTCGTTAAAAATTAGTAATCTATTAACTTTTTTTTGGTGTAGAATTTTTTCAAGATGTTTTAATTGTAGTATATTATAACTATGAAAAAACAACTACAAATAATTAATGGGATTGCGTTTGTCTGCGTGATTGTAATGAACTATTTATCCAATACTGGTTTATTAAATAACACAACTATTGGCGAAGTCTCTAAACAATACAATACTTTATTTACACCAGCAGGATATGCGTTTTCCATTTGGGGAATCATCTATTTGCTATTAACAGGATTTATTGTTTATCAAGGACGTAGTCTATTTGTAAACGTTAGAAACAACGATTTTATACTAACAACAGGTTGGTGGTTTGCTATCTCATGTATTGCTAATTGTGCTTGGATTGTCACTTGGATTTATGGTTATACGGTATTATCCTCAGTATTTATTTTTATAATACTTTTCGCATTATTACAAATAGTCCTTAAAAATAAAATGGAACTGTTTGATGCACCAATCTCTGTTATTGTGTTTTTGTGGTGGCCATTTGTTATCTATAGTGGTTGGATTACAGTAGCTAGTATTGCCAATGTCTCAGCAGTTTTAGTAAAATATAATTGGGACGGTTTTGGGTTATCACCAACCGTTTGGACCTTAATATTAATTGGGATAGCCACAGTAATAAACTTAATAGTTACCTGGACACGTAACATGCGCGAATTCGCACTAGTTGGAGCTTGGGCTTTAATTGCTATTTACGTAGCTAATAACAACGTAAATACCACTGTAGCCTACACTGCATTAGTTGCTGCTTTAATTTTAATTATAAGCAGTAGTGCACATGGCTTTAAAAACCGAAAAACAAATCCTGCTATTAAGTGTATGGAGTATTTTGAGGGTAGGAAATAGTTTGTTGGTGTTAAGTAGTTTAATCTATTAAGTATTAATTTACTTATTTATATTTAATAGACGGAAATTTGAACTTATCCCTTTTAATTAAAAAATATAATTCATTAAGAAATCCATATAATTTGGTATTTTTGAATTTAAACTTCTACATATTATCTCTTGAAAGTAAAAAAAACAAATAATATTAAAGCTGTGGACTTCTTTTGTGGCGGTGGAGGAATGAGTTTTGGTATGCAAGATTCTGGTATTCAGGTTTTAGCAGGGATTGATTATGAAGAAAACTGCAGAGCAACTTATAATGCAAACATAGGTAAGGACAAATTTATAAAAGCAGATGTTTTTGAATTGAAAGAAGAAGAGTTAGAAAAAACGCTGAAACTAAAGCGTAATGATGACGAATTACTGCTAATTGGTTGTAGTCCGTGTCAATTTTGGAGCATAATTAATACCGATAAAAAAAAATCTCAAAATTCTAAGAACTTATTAGTTGAATTTGAGCGATTCGTTAAGTACTTTAACCCTGGTTATGTGGTTGTTGAAAATGTACCAGGAGTACTGCGTAAAAAAGGAGAGAGCGGTTTAGAAACTTTCATAAATTGGTTAGAAGAAAATAAATACACTGTGCATTTTAAAGTACATAATACTTCAGAATATGGTGTGCCACAAAATAGAAAACGGTTTACTTTAATTGCAAATAGAGTAACAGATAGTGCTTTAGAACCAATTAAATCAAATAAAATATTAACAGTAAGAGATGTCATTGGTGTAGAAAATGGTTTTTCAAAAATAAAGGCTGGACATAGGGATGAAACTGTTTTTAACCATTCAGTTCCTAATATTAGTGATTTAACATTAAGACGTTTAAAAAAGGTTAAAAAAGATGGAGGTAATCGTCTAAGTTTTGCTAACGACCCAGAACTGCAATTAGATTGCTTTATAGGTAGAGATAACTCTTTTAAAGATACATTTGGTAGACTTTGGTGGGATAAACCATCACCAACAATTACAACTAAATTTTTTAGTGTTTCTAATGGGCGTTTTGTTCATCCTGTAGAAAATAGAGCATTGTCTATTAGGGAAGGTGCTACTTTACAGTCTTTTCCTAAAGATTATAAATTTATTGGCACTAGTATGGGAAGTATAGCTAGACTAATAGGGAATGCTGTGCCACCTGAATATGCAAAAAGAGTAGGGCAAGCAATAATTCAAAATCATAAGAATGCAGTTTAGAACCAAAGCAAGAGCAGTAGATTTATTGGGGAAAGGTCAAATTGCAGATTTACCAACTGCTATCACCGAATTATGGAAAAATGGTTATGACGCTTATGCTGATAATTTAAAAGCAGAATTATTTAAAACTGGATATGAAAATTTAGAGAAATCTTATTTTATTATTTCTGATGATGGAAAAGGAATGTCAAATACCGATATTCTTGATAAATGGTTGGTTTTAGGTACAGATTCTAAATCACGAGCAGATATAGACATTGAATCCGAAGAGACGCTTTGGAAGAAACCACGTATAAAGGCAGGAGAAAAAGGTATCGGTCGTTTATCTATAGCTTACGTTGGAAGCCCAATGTTAATGCTAACAAAAAAAACAGGTTTTGATATTCAATCTGTTTTTTTCGATTGGAGATTACTTGAGAATTATAACTTGTTTTTGGATGATATAAATATTCCTATAAAATCAATTAGCAATATAGTAGAATTAAAAAACTCATTAGAAGTCTTAAAAAAAGAATTTTTACAAAACTTTGAAGATGATGAAAATTCTAATGTTTTGATTTGGGAAGACAAACAAATAGAATTAAAGGAAACAATAATTTCGGATATAAATAATTCCAATTTAGAAGAACCTGTTTATAATCATATTTTAGAGTTTTTCACAAAAGAAGAACATGGTACTTTATTCTTAACATTTAACCCAATAGATCAAATACTTGAACTTTCTGAGAGAGATGAAGATAAAGGAGAAGATGTAAGTTTTGTTATTTCTAGTTTACTAGGTTTTTCTAATCCATTTAAGGAATCAAGTGTAAAAGTATTTACGAAATTCAATATATATGAAGAGCAGGAACCTTATAATTTATTAACTTCAAAAGGAGGTTTTTTTGATCAATCAGATTTTAATTTAGCTGATGTATATATAAAGGGGGAATTTGATGGAAATGGTTTATTTAAAGGTGTTGTACGGATCTATGATGAGATAATTGATTATACTTACAATAACCCAAGAAAAAAAGATAAAAGAAATTATTATGGAAAGATACCTATTGAATTAGGTTATACACAAGGTGAAGAAAAGTCTTCAAACCTTAGTGAAAATCAGTTTGCTCGAATTAAAGAAAAAACTAGAGAATATGGTGGTCTTTACATATACAGAGATGAGTTTAGAGTATTGCCATATGGACGACATACTGCTGATTTTTTAAATTTTGAACAAAGAAG
>JGI24724J26744_10002164_pt1 | contig 13159 bp, 10 predicted proteins | sample Cruoilmetagenom7_FD_26744 | JGI IMG/M metagenome (IMG submission 26744)
CTGACTTCTTAGTGGCAGCAGATATAGTAAAGGTTCTCCCACAGACCAAACAGCGGTTCGCGTTTTCGCTCAAACGCGTACCACATGTTGGACAGCTCTTGGAGGGTGTATTATTTTCAGGACTCATATTATGATTATTTTAATCGCATTTATACTGAAAATGCGGAGAAATTATACCATTGAAGCTATCAAAAAAGATTCGCCGAGTAAAAAGAAGAATTATGAACGATAAGAAACCTCTTGCTATATATATCCATATCCCATTTTGCAGGAAACGCTGTGGGTATTGTGATTTTAATACATTTATTGGACTAGACCATTTGCTTGAAAAATATGTGAACTGTGTTTTAGAAGAAATTTCTATTTTTTCAACACTGTTTAATTCCGATCATTTTGTGCAAACGATCTACTTTGGTGGTGGTACGCCAACTATCATGCCTGTTTTGTTTTACGCAAAAATAATAAATACGATTTCAAATCATTTTTCAATGGCTGAGATTCCGGAAATATCCTCTGAGGCAAACCCAATAGAACTTGATTTGGNCTACTTATCTGGATTACATGATGCAGGTATCAATCGCTTGAGTATTGGCATGCAGTCAGTTGTGAAAAAAGAACTTGAGATTCTGGGGCGCTTGCAGCATCCGGAAGATGTTTCTCAAGCTGTATTGAATTCAAAGAACGCGCGATTTAATAATATAAATTTAGACTTGATCTATGGTATTCCAACGCAAACATTAAGATCATTTGAGTTATCAGTTAGATCGGCTGTTTCACTTAAACCTCAGCATCTCTCAATTTACGGGCTGTCATTGGAACAATCTACCCCGTTAGCTCAGAAGATACAAAAAGGTCATATTCCTGAGGTGAATGAGGATATGGCGGGGGATATGTATGCATGGATAATGGAAAGGATGCATACTATGGGCTTCAGGCAATATGAAATCTCAAACTGGGCGCTTGAGGATAATGATATTGATTTCCGTTGTTTCCACAATCTTCAATATTGGAGAAATAGAGATTATTTAGGAATTGGCGCAGGTGCGCATAGCTTTATAGAAAACCGCAGGTGGAGTAACGCTAATTTAATTCAGAATTATATTGGATCTATTTTCAAGGATAAATGCTCTTCTGAATTTGGCCACATGGCGATTGCTGAACATAAACAATTAAGTAAGATGGATATCATTAAAGAAACTCTGATGATGGGCTTGCGGCTGACGGAGGAGGGGATAAATACCGAACAATTCACAAATAGATTTTCGTTGAAAATTGAAGATATTTATTTCGATCAAATAGAGAAACTTATGGCTTTAGGACTAATAGAATATAAAACCTCTAACAAGTTCAGAATTCTCCGATTAACAAAAAAGGGGCGAATGCTCGGAAACCAAGTATTTTTAGAATTTATATAGCGGAAATTGGGTTAATATACTTTCACGGAAGTATGCAAGTCAGAAACAGTACCATCGGGATAGGGGGTTGTCCAACGATATACCCATTTGGCATCTTCAGGTTTCATATTTACACAGCCATGGCTCATAGTTACCCCATAATTATTATGCCAATAAGCGCCATGGATAGCGACNCCAGTTGTGGGTTCAAAATACGAAACCCATGGTACTCCCGGTAATTCATATGCTTCAGAATCCGACCGCAAAGTACCATCTCCCATATGAACAGATGGGCGCTTATTCCGAATGATGTGGTTACCCTTTGGTGTATCTGTTGGGATTATGTTAGGATCGATGCTTGTGTTAGGCAGGCCCGTGGAAACCTGGAATTCTTTTATTAATTGATTTTCCTCAAATGCACGAAGTACTTGAAAATCAATGGAAATCTCAATGTGTTTATCCTGCGGCATAATATCTGGGTGAATGGGTGTAAGTTCTGACTTATCTACTATTCGCAAATGTTCGGCTGGCACATAATATGAAAGGGTTAAGAGTGCATTGCTGATTTTATAGTATAGTTGCCCGTCCGGTCCTTCTATGAGATCGAAAACCCAATGTGTAGAACCATAATACAGGGTATAAAAAGCATCCCATACTTTCCCGTTTTTAATTAGATAAGATTGTGAATAGGGGACGGTTAGTTCCATTAATGAGCCAGTACTCGGGAATGACCTGATGATTGGATTTAATAGATGGCGAACAGCTTGTATAAATCCACTATGAACAAATCCTCCCCAAACTCGGTACCAGATTGGGTTATACCCAGGGCCATCATCGGAGATAATTTCATCATAAATATTCAGGATATCATTAAAATACCTCTGAAAGAGAATCTGGCTGTTCTCAGATGGTTCTTTATAGATACTTAGAGATTCTGATGTTACTCGACCTAAGTGGACTATATTTACCGCTTGTGAAGTGGTTTTTCTTTGATAGGGGAATGAAAAAACTGTCAGCCCAAGACTGAGATATTTTAAGAAGTTACGTCTATCGATGGATTTATTCATTCGCGGCGATTATACAACAATTTATTCAGAAAAATAAAGCATTGTCAATTATCTTTTTTTAGCAATAAATTTTCAGGATTCACCCTCAGATAATATGATCGAAAAGCTGATGTTTCTTTTAGAGAATTATTAATTTTCTGTTCGATAGTTGGTAGTTCATCCACTGAGGAAAGGGAAGCCTTATTAAGTTTAACAAATCCCAATACATCATACGAAAAACTTATTCTTCCTTGCGCGTTAAACCAGGATAATCCTAAAAGTATTGTACCTTCCGCTTGGCAAAGCTGCGCGGCGAAAGATTTAAGACTGATGTTTAAAATCTTGTTATTTAGGCTGTGTTTAATTAATCCACCCAAATTCGTTAAAAAGGTGTTCTTCTCATCGGGAATTGATTGGANCCCGAAGAAATACACTTTTTTTGCATTCGCAGTTTCTAATAGTTCATTTAAAACTGCATAACTTGGTGGAGCAATGAGAATGATAAGTTCCTCTATTTCCTGTAATTGTGTTCGGTTCTTCACTTTGATGCCCTTGGGTTTTTTCAATCCCTCGAACCAGATTTGAATACCATCTGTTTTTTTGATGATTTCATTTAATGTCTCGAATTCATCAGGATCATACCGGTGGTCTTCAAATTCGATTTGATAAGTCAATGCATCTAGATGGATCGATTTGGGAATAGTTTCCCGGTGATCAACATATTCTAAAAATGACCTGTTTTTCCCCCGGTACTCGTCTGGTTTAATATGATAAGCGATATCGATGCGTTCAAATGGAATAGGTTGGATTTCTGAATTCCATTTTATTGCTTGTTGAATATTTCCATCCATGTCACGAAGTGTGATTTGAATATGCTTTTCGGTGTTGCCTAACGGTTTTATCTTGATGATTTCTAAATTTCTGCTAGCAAACACTGGAGAAGGATTCCCTTGACCAAAGGGAGCAAGCTGCATAAGCTCATCAAGCATACGGTTTCCGATATTCGAGAAGGAAATAAAATGATCAATATTGAGCTTTTTATCAACGGGAATTTTTCTTGCCTGGTTTCTTAAAATCTTTTTAAGATCAAACGAGAAATTTGAAAGCTTTTCCGTTGAAAGTGAGAGACCAGCTGCCATGGGATGTCCACCATACCGAATAAGGTACTTTTCGTTTTCTCGAATGGCTGCAGTGATATCAATTCCAACAATAGAACGCGCGGATCCAGCAGCTTTCTCGCCATCAATATTAAATAAAATAACGGGCCGATTATATAGCTCAGCCAGTTTACCTGCAGCGAGCCCTAAAACACCCTTTTCCCATCCTTGTCTATGTAGAATTACCAAGGATTCATTTAACAGTGATGGGTCGTGTCTAATCATATCCTGAGCAGATTGAATGACTGCTTCTACCGCAATTTTTCGCATATGATTGAGTTGTTCAAGCCTCTGTGCAAAATCTATGCAATATTCTTCGTCACTCGAGAGCAAGAACCTAACATTATCATTAGCATCGCTCAATCGCCCAGCGGCATTTAATCGTGGTGCTATATTGAACCCAATAATGTTTTCTGTGATTAGCGGGTTTTTTATTTGGGAAACTGTTAACATAGATTTAAAGGCAGTCCGAAGACTTTGATTCATTTGCTTAAGACCCATCTGAGCGTAAAATCGATTCTCTGATTTTAGAACTGCCAGGTCAGCAATAGTTCCTAAAGTTAACAAATCATAGAAGCTCTCAGTGTCTAATCCATATTTCCCAGTGATATTTAATGCCCGAATCACCTGAAAGGCAGTACCAACACCTGCCAGACAGGATAATGGATGGTTGGCAGGCAGCTGGTGCGGGTTGATAATTGCATATGCGGGAGGAAGAGTTTCTGGAAGGGTGTGATGGTCAGTAATGATANTGTCAACACCAACTGATTTGGCGTATTCGATCGCATCATGATCAGAAATTCCGGTATCACAAGTGATAATGAGTGATGGCCCAAGCTTAAGAAATGATTTGAGGGCATTAATTTGCATACCGTGTGATTCTGTTGCTCTAATTGGAATATGGAAGATGATCTTTGCCCCCATTTGATTCAACCCATCTAATAGAATTGATGTNGATGTTTGNCCATCGGCNTCAAAATCACCCCAAATACCTATTGTTTCATCATTATTGATCGCATAAATAATTCTCTTAACTGCTAATTCCATCTCAGAGAAGGAAAATGGTGAAGTTTGTTGATAGGCGGCAGGCTCAAGATATGCCTTACAAGCTGCAGTTGTTTGTAGATCCCTTTTTGACAATTCACGGCATAAGATAAGGCTTTTTCGAAAAGTTGAAGAGATTTTTCTGCTGATATTAAGCGGCTCGGGTTCGATCCAATTCATTTTTTATACTTCAAAAGGGATCTCAGGTAATTGGTCGAAATCTAAAGATAGATCGCTTCCATCCATATTGTAACTNTCAGATTTCAGGAAGTTGCTTGCTGTGATGCCACGGTTGCATAGTGACCTGTAAGGACAAAAGCCACATTTATTTTCATCTTTAGTCAATTCGAAGTCCCCAATATTTTTTCCCTGGATTTCCCTGATGATGTTTTCTAGGAACATGCGGTTATCCTCATGCATTGCATGTCCGTATGGAAAAACAAAGTCATCTTTAGGAGCAGAAGGAAACCAATAACGCATTGAAATTATTTCTGGTGGATAGTGAGAACCTGGAAAGAATTCAGCCGATACTTCATGCAAAATAAAGGGATATAGAATAGATTGAACTTTTTGTGCAAGAGTGTTTTTCTTAGGAATGTATTTGGATGTTTTCCAATCAATAATACCTACTTCTTCATTCTCATTAAGATAAATCAGGTCGTAGACTGCTGTTAACCTATTCTCATTAATATGAGCAGTTAGAGGAAATTCAGAAAAAATGCTTTTTACTTTCAATGTCTTATGAAATGAAAGGAAATTATCAAACCAATTAATCATTATGTCATCGAGAATCGTCTCTTTTAATGTTTTTTCAGGAATACCAGAAAAATACTGATGCACTAGATAATGGAATTCGTTTCCTTTTTTTATATTGGATTCAATCTCAAGAATTGGTTCGCTGGTTATTGCAGGCCAGGACTGATTGAGGATGTATTTTAATTCATAACGTCTTTCACAATCGATGAAATCCTGGATCTTCTTCGCGCTGAATGAAAATCTATTAGTATCCACTTGAGTTATTTTCCCAATATTCCCTTATTTTTTGCAATGGCAATGCTTCCACGCAGTCATTATTTCTGCCAGTGTTCCATGTAAAAATTAAATCCTCTCTCGCCCGGGTTATGCCAACATATAGAAGGCGTAATCTTTCAGCACAGTAATCAATGCGGGCTTTATGTGTCGCATTATCGATCAATAATTGATCATCAATCGCTACGTTGTTTACCAACGAGCTCAATCTTTCTAACGTCTCAGCTTCAAGATTTCTCTGATCCCTCACAAACCATTTTTCGGAAAAATACGAATCGATTTCTGACGCAGAAGGGAAGCTATAGTTATTAACTGACATGAGATATACTCGATCCCATTCTAATCCCTTTGCTTTATGTATGGTTGAAACCAAAATTTCTCCTTTATGAATGTCAGGNTCAAATCCAATATCCTCTTCGGAAAATCCATACATCCGATACCGATTTTTAGTAATTGCATCCAACTCTTTACAAAAATCAGGCAACTGCCACTCTGGATAATAATCCAATGACCGTTTGAGGACCATTGCGATTTTATGGGATAACGCCAAATCTGAAGGATTATGGAATATCTCTGATCCAATTGTAATGATCATTTCATCGATGGGCAAAAGGATGGATCGTTGCCAACCGACGAATCTCATGAAAATCGTGTTAATGATTATTTTTTCATCTTCACTAAAGTGAGACAAATTCAATAAGTAGCTTACACCATCTGGTTGGGTAAAAATATTTTCAGGGTTCGTTACTTTATTGAGTTGCTGCCTGATATGGCTTAATCCTTCTTTAGAATCATCGCTGTTATACAAAATTGCAGCAATGGAATTGAATGCATTTAGGAGATTCCTTCGAATATTCGGAGATGCAAAGAATTTAAGAATATCTCTTAAAACGCTAGCCGCGTCTCTGGTTGCTTTACTAGTTCTTAGTAATTCCACACATGGAATATTCAGGCGAGTTAGTTCTTCTACTATCTTCGAACCGCGATTGTTGCTTGGAACAAGAATAGCTGCGGTTTTTGAAGGATTGTTCTGAATCCATTTTCTTGCAGAGCGTGCTACTTTCTCAATCTCCTCTCTTGGTTTTAACGCTCTGTTGAAGAAAACAATATGGTCAGGTTTATCCTCTGGATTTGGTTGCGGATCATCTGTAGGTGTTGGGATAATTAATGGTTCATCAAGCGCGTGCCTTAATTGTTTAACGGGGTGTTCGTTTTTAGTCCACGATATTAGGAAGTTTGCCAAATGAATGATACTTTTAGTTGATCGACCAGAATGTGGAAGATTGACTGAGCGAACATCGGCATTTCTCACGAACGCCCTTAATAATTCTGGATCAGCGGTAGTGAAAGTTTCAAAGATTGCCTGATTAGGATCCCCGACGCGTACCCAATTCTTTTGGCTGCTTGTTAATAAATCAAGCATTTTTTCCTGAATGCGGCTGCTGTCCTGTGCTTCGTCTTCTAAAATTATTGGCCAGCGTAATTGCAGGCGGTATAGATAATCTGGATTATTGATAAGAATGTTATAGGCTAACCGAATGAGATCATCGAAATCAACAGCTCCCCGATCTTGGAGAGATTGCTGATATTCTGAATAGATGTGATTCCCCAAATTCAGCAGACCACAGTTCACATTTAAATTATCAATTAATTCTCGCAAATCGGTTGGTGCCAATTGAAAATCTTTTGCTAATTTAATATAACTGCTGGCAATGGTTTGTATCAATTTTCCCCAATCTTTCTTTTTGTCTGAAGGAAGAATTCCATTTGGAGAATAATTAGCCAGAATATCATTGTTTAAACGCATCCAATTAGCGGCAGTGAGCGTCAGAATATCGTTGCTCGCTCGTTCATCAGCAATAGAAAATTGGTTATCTAATCCGGCCAGGTGCGGTTGTTCACGGACAATATCGTAAGCCAGACCGTGCAGTGTGCGTACACGGTACCCGATACCAGGAATTAATCCATAGGCTTTAAGGAACTCGGAAATTCTTGCTATGAAGTTGTTGACCGCTGAATTTACAAAAGTAACGACCAATATCTCCTGATCTTCATCAAGTAAATCACTAGCGATAAGCTTCGCGGCTAAAAATGAAAGTGTATGCGTTTTCCCGCTTCCAGGAACAGCTGTTATGCCCATTTTCCCATGTTCATATTCAGAAACCTCCAGCTGACCGGGCCGTGGACTAAACACTGCCATCTCTCCTAAATCGAAGATTGCGTTTTTTATAAACCTGGATCGCCTGAAGGAGGGGCCCATGATTTTGGGACCCATATTCATTGATCTGAACACCTGCGGCGATCACTCCTGCATTACAACGATTTAATAATCCATTCACTAACTGTCCCATCATCTGTTGATTCGTTTCATACTCTTCTCGTTCAGTCCAAATTGATCCTCTTCCCCAACTCTTACGAAAAACGTACGGATTTGTTAGCGGTTGATATAACCTTTCCCACCAACCGAGACTGCCGACATCCAGCCAGAATTGAAAAGCAACAGATCGGTTTTCCATTAAGAAGGTATGGGCGGGAGCGATTAGAACTGCATTATTATCAGCTGAAAGGTTATTGAATGCGGCTGGAATAAGCCCCAGTTCTACATTCTGTAAATATTCTTTTCCAATAAGAGAAAAATCATAACCAAATACTTCCCGGGAAAATAATCGGAAAGACCGTACAGATTGGATCAGCTTTGCAATTAAATGTGCCGCATCAAAATCATTATGAAATTGAAANCCTTTTTGTGAAAGTAGCTGTCCATATAAATTTTGAAAGAAAATATCCAGTGGTTTAGGCTCGTTCTCTAAATAGTNTGTCAACCAATTTCGAAGAGCTTCGATTTTCTCCCCAAATTGAAACGTGATTCTCTCCTTTAGTTGAATATTATTGATCGCGTCAAATGATCTGATAGGGCATTCATTATCATTTCTTGAGAATAGGGTTTTTGCGATTAAGTCTGCGCGAATTACATCAAGATCGGGAATGAATTGCATAATGGAATGGCGGAATTCGAATAAAGAGATTTTCATTTTCCAAATGGGATGTGAGAGTTTAGCAAATATCAATAAGGCTTTTATCTCAGNTNCACTGATATACATACGGGAGGGTCGTGACGTGATTGTGGCAACATCCAAAGATTTTAACTTTTCAGTCATACTGAATTTCAACGAGTCAGATAGATAAGGAGAGAGGATTACGATATCTCTTGGTTGAATCCCTTCATCTATAAGCTTTCGAACCTTTTTGCATGTCTCTGAAATCAATTCAGGGTAAAACCGATATAGTGCCAATTCTGATTTGAGTGGAATTTCATATCCAATGGAATCGTTTTTCTCTTTCTGAATGCAGGCATTTAACCCAAGGCGAAAACTTTTTAATTCCTCTGATATAGTAAATTCTTGTTTAAAACGATGAAATGTTTGACATTCCACTTTAAGGTTGAGGGCGCTCTCTGGGTCGGCACCTAGAAATGACCGGTATCCACCGCCTTCATCATAAATCAATAAGGCGGATTGGAAAGACTTAATCCAATCCTTAATTAATTCATGGGTGAATGGTGTGTCTTCTTCGAGATTGTCTGCAATTAATGAATTGTATCGAGTATATAGATATTTGCGGCAGCTTTCGAGTGGCCAGAGATGATTTCGGAAGGTAGAGACGAGAAGAGAAAAATCGATAAGATTATTTTTAAGACAATACTCCCTGAATTTTTGAGCACATTCCTGTACTTGATCGAATGCAATATATAAAGTGTGTGTATTGTTGGAGGTAGATTTTAGACGCAGGGCTATTTCATCGATTGGGATGCCAGCCAATGCTGTTTTATTCAGGTTGTCAAGAATTTGGCTGAATAATCTATTCCTTTCAATTGTGACAGACTGAAAATAACCATTTTCAAGCAAAGGGTCAACGATCTTCGATACACAATATTGGGCAGTTTCCAGGGAGAGAAAATATGGTTGTTTTTCCAGTGATTCAAAACCTATCTCGCCTGAAATAAGAGGCCAAAATTTCCTTATAAGACCCCGAGACAAACCACTAACTGTAGTTACAGTTGGAAGGCTGCCATTATGCGACGATTTTTCAAATAAGAACTGCCTGTATGGATTTGCAAGACTCTGTTGGGGAACGATGACAAGTATCTTGTATCCTGGATATTTATGGAGCAGATTGTCTAATCTACCGAGTGCTGCAGTTGTTTTTCCAGTTCCTGAGGCTCCAATGAGAAAAATAGAGTGCTCGATGGGTGCTTTTATTACTGCTTCTTGTTCATTGTTAAAAGCAAAATTCTCCATGAGGGATGTTATTGAATCAGAAAGGTGTTCAAATCACGCGCCCATTTTGGCGTATTTTTGATTGAAATCTTTTTTAGAGGGGAAATTCTCCACAACATAGCGAAGAGGAATAAGGACCCAAGAATGATGGGTTCTATGATATCTCCTTTTAAAGCCAACGTGATATGGACGATGATCAAGGCAGTTATTATGTATACCAAACGATGGATGCGCTTCCACCAAATGCCCAGTGAATTTTTAATGGTTTGCAACGAGGTTAAGGCGAGAAGAACTAACAGGGTTAATGCCGCTAAACCAATTTGTAGAAATGGTTTTTGAGTTAATTCTGGTAGTATCCAGGACAAATTTAATTCATAATCAATGACAGAGAAAATCAAAAAATGGACAAGCGAGTAATAAAATGCGAATAATCCAACAGTTTTTCTTATTTGTATAAACACACTCATTTTCAAAATATTATTCAGGGGTGTGCAGAATAGAGAAACTAACAACAAATAAATGGCAGTTCGGCCTGTAATGCCCGTAATGGTTTGAATTGGATTTGCGGATAAAGCATCTTGGATTAGAAGAAAATATATGATAGTCGCTGGTAGTAGAGAGAGAAAGTTGATTATGATTTGAATTCTTGTAAATTTCATTTTAAAAACTAACTTTCAGATCCATTCCTTCGTATAAATATGCTACTTCTTCATCGTACCCATTAAAAAGCTGTGTGTTGATTCTTCCGGATTTTCCTATTCGCCGCTCCGTAGCTTGGGACCAGCGGGGATGGTCTACATTGGGGTTTACATTTGCATAAAACCCATACTCCGTTGGCCCAACAGCCATCCATAATGATGTAGGCATTTCGGAAACCAGATCAATCCGGACGATGCTTTTTATAGATTTAAATCCGTATTTCCAGGGAACTACCAAACGTATCGGAGCGCCGTTCTGTGGAGTTAGATCTTTCCCATATATTCCAGTGGATAAAAGTGTAAGATCGTGCATGGCTTCATCCAATCGCAATCCCTCAATATATGGCCACGGATAAGATGGGTTATTTTGCCCGGGCATTTGTGCTGGATCATAAATGGTTTCAAACCGCACATATTTAGCGTCGGAAGTAGGTTCGACAAGGTCCAGTAGTCTCTTTAGCGGGAATCCAATCCAGGGAATGACCATTGACCAGGCTTCCACGCATCGCATTCTATATATACGCTCTTCTTGTTCAATAAGGTTCTTTATCTCATCAATGTCAAATTCTCGTGGATTGTTTACAAACCCATCTACACGCACAGTCCAAGGTGAAGTGATAAAACCTTCCGCAAGTTTCGTTGGCTGGGTCTTGCTCGTCGAGAACTCGTAATAATTAGTATAGCTGATAATATCTTCATAACTTGTTGTCGGAATATCCCTATCGTCAACTAGGCCATCAATAACCTCAGATGAATTCGAATCTGGTGCTTCCGCCTGATCCACAGAATCTTTCTTAGGAGAACAAGAGGTTAACAGGAAGGAAGCAGCGGATGTTTTAAATACGCTCTTAATGAATCTGCGCCTGGAAGAATATAATGCTTCAGGTGTAATTTCAGAGGAATGTATTCTATTTTTCATGGAAGGTTTCTTTGATTCCCTTTAATTCAGTATCCAATAACTGATTTCATCCATACTAACTGTAAAGCCAGGTGTTTTCCGGGCGTTGATAAAAAGGCCAAAATACCCATTATTTATTAAAGTGGAATCATTAATCTCTTCAAGCAGGGTGTTGTTTACATATAAGCGAATGATTGGCCCTTTGATCCATACACCCAGTATATTGGTTTGATTGGGACCTTTGTGTATTTTTTCACTGGAGGGCATACCTAAGAGCATGGTTGATCCATCATTTGACCACCGCCGGAGGTCATAGTGCCCATCGCAGGTGACATGAAAATAATATGCAAATCCACTTTCATAATCAGGAGCTCTAACAACGAGGCCATATTGGTCGTNAGTTGCACATTCTGCAACATCAAAGGTTGCTTCCAGATAGGCATCCTGGAACGTGAGATAAGTTAGCCACCAATTATTACCTTTCCCAATAACAGATGCTTTCGCGGATAATTTTCCGCTGTCCACTGAAAAGGTTGTAGTTTCAATTGTAATATCCTCTGAATCAAGGCTCCAATATTGCCCTGTGGAAAGATCATCCATCCAGGTTGGCTGCCCTAGTTCTTGTTTAGGATCATCCGGCGGAACAGGTGTATTTGTTGCAGATGTCGATGGTTCTCCTTGCGTATCGGTAGAGATTACCTCGGCACCTTGCTGCTTTATCTCTTGATCCAATGCAGTTGCNGTAAGTACAACGGCAACCTGTGTTGCGGTTTTATCATCAAATGAATCTGTGGGAGATGAGATCGAACACGCTAATACGGTTATTAGAACCAGTGAAAGTAGAAGGATCTTTTTCATGACCATCCTCGCGATTTGACCATTGTTATATTATATAGGAGAAAAATCTAAGAATTTCCAGAAATTAGAATTTTATGTTCATGTATAATGCGAGTGAGATGAAAAAATATGAATCTGGTAAATCGATCTTGGCAGTTGATTGGGGAAGAAAGAGGTTGGGATTGGCTGTTAGCGACACTACAGGGACGCTCGCTCGTCCGTTAGAAGTGATCGAACATATTTCACGCAGAAAAGATGCTGAGAAAATTTTAGAAATTGCCAAAGACCATAATATAGAGATGATAATCATAGGTGTGACATATGATGACTATCGTGCACCAACGCATAATGGTCGGAGTGCGATGCGGTTGCTAGAAGAAATAAGGGATTTGGGATCAATCCAAGTTGCTGCGTGGGATGAAGATGGATCCACTCGCGCAGCGATTTCATCACGTGTGGATATGGGAAGTTCAAGAAAGAAGCGGAAAGGACACCTTGATTCGATAGCCGCTGCTATTTTCCTGCAAAATTTCTTAGATTCGGAATCGGAAAAATGATTGGAATAGAGAAGCAGAAAACGATCCTAGCTTTTTCATTATTCCTCGCAGTGTTAATATTTTCTACCTGTGTGTATTTCCTCATTATCTGGTTACCTTCCAGCACGGCTAATTTATTTGGTGAACCTGACCCGGGGTTGGATACATCTCAACGAATTCTTCTTAGCGCTCGTTTGCTAATGCATCGGAAGAGTTTGACAACTTATCTTGAATTAGGTGATC
>JGI24724J26744_10002167_pt1 | contig 13156 bp, 11 predicted proteins | sample Cruoilmetagenom7_FD_26744 | JGI IMG/M metagenome (IMG submission 26744)
TAAAAAGGTAAATCCAAGTACAATCAAAGTAATGTCAACCTACCGTAAAAGGACAAAATGGTCTCTCAGTTTTACCTTCACTACCATCATATTCTTATCCCTTTCCCTTTCTGCTATGGCGCAGAGCGGCTTCAACATCGTTGTGTACCCACCAGAGATCAACGATTTTCCAAAAGTGACGTTATTTGTAGATGCCTATGACGCACAGGGAAAATTCATCCCAGGGTTGGACCTGGATTCCTTCACCGTGCTGGAAGACAGCTTCGAGATGCCGGTCAATGAGACACAGCTCCTTGAGCCAGGCCTGCATACAATCATCGCTTTCAATCTGGGCGCGACGCTCAGCAACCGTGCCAACGCAGCTGTCCCCACCCGTTATGAAGCAGTCGTGTTCGACCTGGCCTCCTGGCTGAACGATCTGCAGAGCAGCGCTGCCAACCAGTACAGCCTAGCCAGCAATGAAGGTATCCTGGTAGAAATGCTGCAGGAAAAAGACGCGTTCACTTTCCAACTGCAAAATTACAAACCTAATCTGTTCAACTTTGAACCGAACCTGACTAGTTTAAGCCTGGCGCTGGACATCGCCGCTAAACCCAACCTGATCGCAAACAGCAAGCAGTCCATCCTGTATATCACTCCCCTTCCTCTGGATGAAGACCTGCCTGAGATCAGCCAACTGGAAGCTCGGGCGATCGAATCGCGCGTGCCCGTAAACGTGTGGCTGATGGCGCCAGATACTGCCTCCAATTCTCCTGCCGCGACCGCCNTGAACCAGTTAGCCGTATCTACCGGNGGAAAATTCCTTTTTTACACCGAAAAAAGCACGGCGCCTAACGCAGAAGATTACCTTGGTGTGCTGCGCAGCGTGTACCGTCTGCGCTACACTTCAGCCATCAATCAGAGCGGTACCCACACCATCCGCGTGCACGCCATGTATGGCAATCAGGAAGCTGCTTCACCTGAAATTCCTTTTTCAATCGACCTCAATCTGCCATCCGCTGTGTTCATAGACCTGCCGAATGAGATCAACCGCCAGTTCTCAGGCACCGGAGATAGGCGTGAACTGCAGCCTTCGTTCGCTACCCTGCAGGCGGAATATGTTTTTCCTGATGGATATTCGCGCCAGCTAAAAGCGACACGTTTATATGTGGACGGGGAACTGGTCGCGGAGAACACCAATGAACCATTCGACTTCTTCGGCTGGCCGCTGGAAGATTACACCTTCAGNGGGGAGCATCTAGTTTCAGTGGAAGTGGAAGATATCCTTGGCTTCCGCTACATCAACCCGCCTCGCTCNGTGATGGTGTTTGTTGAATCGCACAACCCTACCTGGCTGACTGCTTTCCTCCAATTCTTCAACCGCGGCGGTTGGATCTTGTTCACGATTCTCGGATTGGGAGGAGCACTAATCGCAGGGGTGCTCGTTCGCCGCAGGAACCAGATACACGCACAACTGCCTACTCAGGGATCAGAGACAGAAGCTGCTATTGATCCGCTCATACAATCCATACCTGGGCTCACCATCGCCGATCCTGAAGGCGCCGCGGGATCTTTCCGGACACCCATCTACAGCACGCCGGANGAATTTGTACCAGCCCCTTATCTCAGGCAGATCGGAGATAAACCCGCAGCTATTATGGGTAAACTGGATATTTCCGAAAGTGAACAGATCATCGGCAGCGACCCGGAANAGGCTTCCATTATCCTCGCGCATCCATCCGTCANCCCCTGCCACGCGCGGGTGCAGAAAAACCCATCCGGNAACGTGACCATTGCCGACTTGCGCTCAGACAGCGGCACCTGGGTCAACTATACCCCGATCTCCGGTGCCGGCTCCGTCCTGAAGAACGGTGATCTGGTGAAGATAGGCGAGTTCAGTTTCCACTATTACCTAGGGCTGGATAATGAAGAAAAATAATCCCAATGTCAGATGCCGAGGAGATTGCCGTAGTTTCCTGCGAAAACCTCACAACACCCCTAGGGTAAACTGCGCGATGACCATTCAATGAACTTTTTTACCTGATGAAACATGAACAGGCAGGATGAAAATATGTTAAAATCTATCCGCCTGTCCAGGAGTACTGGAGGGATGGCCGAGTGGCTTAAGGCGCCTGTCTTGAAAACAGGTATGGGGCGAAAGCTTCATCGTGGGTTCGAATCCCTCTCCCTCCGCCTTACTACCTGTTGAAAGTTGGGGAGGTGCCAGAGTGGCTGATTGGGACCGCCTGCTAAGCGGTTGTCGGGGTTAAACTCGACCGAGGGTTCGAATCCCTCCCTCCCCGCTGAATAAAAAACCGCTGTGAAATCACAGCGGTTTTATCTTTGCTCATTTTCCTCAAGAAACATACGACAAGGCAACCTTTGTTGCCTGGCTGGCATCCGGCGCGTACCCATCCGCGCCGATCTTCTTTGCGTATTCTTCTGTGACGGGCGCGCCGCCCACCATGATCTTAACCGTATCCCGTAAACCAGCTTCTTCAAAGGCTTTGATCGTATCGGGCATATTCGCCATGGTCGTCGTCAGCAGCGCTGACATCGCCACCACGTGCGCCCCGGATTCTTTCACCGCTTCAACAAACTTTGCAGGGGAGACATCCGTACCCATGTCAATGATCTCGAAACCCGCCCCTTTCATCATTATCCCGACCAGGTTCTTGCCAATGTCGTGCAAGTCGCCTTTTACGGTTCCGGTAACTACTTTCCCGATCGGCTTTACAGCTTCCTCGGTCAGAAAAGGTTTCAGTATCTCCAACCCACCCTGCATCGCGCGTGCAGCAACCAGCAGTTCCGGTACAAAATATTCCCCATCCTCAAATAGCTGGCCAACCTCCGCCATCGCCGCCATCATGCTCAGTTTGAGGATCGCTTCCGCAGTCACTTCTTCTTCCAGCGCATCCTGTACACCAGTTGTGACTAAATCGATATCACCATCCAAAACTCCCTGATAAATCTGTTTCAACGCCGCATCCATAATTGTAGATACCTCCGGGTTCATAAATTTTTATTTAGTTTTTTTTCAGTAATTCTAAATATACACGATATTCTGCAAATAACCATACGATTTAATAAGAAAATTTACCAAATTATCGGCTATAGTTCCTTTATTTGTTTAATAAATGGGGTTTCCTTTTCTGAAACAGTGCCTTGTTTTCTAGTTCATGAACCAATCTGCACTAGCAATTTGACCCAAAAGTATGTCTTTCAGAAAGCGGTCACTCAGCAATACGCAGGGTGGAGTGCCGGTTGCCAGCCCCATTGATCAGCCAGAGAAAAGCCCCTGGATATGATTCGTCATCAGTTCCGCTAAATTATCAAGGACCACATCAGCATCCGCCAATTTTTCCGCATGATTAGTGGTTGTTACCGCAATACACTTCATCCCGGATGCTTTTGCAGCCTGCACACCGGCAACAGCATCTTCGACCACCAAGCAGTTCAAAGGGATTACTCCCAAGCAGTCAGCCGCCTTGAGAAAGACGAATGGATCAGGTTTGCTCGGCAGACCATCTCCGCTGACAACTACATCAAAATAAGTCTCCGCGTCCAATGCTGATAAAACCGCATTGATATTTCCGAGCGACCCAGAAGAGGCAAGCGCCTGGCGGACACTGTTCTGCCGGAATGTTTCCATCCATTTATTAACTCCGGGTAGAAACACTGCTTGATCCCTAATGATGTTCTGAAATAAAATGTCCTTTTCCCGGTTTATACGATCGGTCAATTCTTTTGAGATCGGTTGATCCACAATAAATTGGATGACCTGCTGGTTGGTCATTCCGAAAGTTCTCCGCAACCGCTCTTCATATATTTTTATCTTGTATTTCTCCAAGGTTGTGCGCCAAGCTTGGAAATGTAAATGTCCTGAATCCAGCAGAACCCCATCCATATCCCAAATAACCGCTTCTAGCTTCATAAAATCAATCACGGATATTCTCCATCCATCCGCAGGCNTGTGAATATCGGCGCAGGACATGCATAACTGCATCCATCANTAACGCATCCGGTTTATTTTCNAGCTCACCTGCCGCCACACGTTCATATTGGTGCGGCATAAACTGGCGCATAACATTCAGNGGAACTGGGTATTCTATNAGATTATCAAACAGGCGCTTCTTNGTCTNACATACTTCTTTGTCCTCCCAGTAAAANCGGGAGCGGTCATACAAACTGTATTTTCTGGCAACCAACTGCTCAAACCCATTCCCGGTGTAAAATTCCTGCCAATGCCGTGGGTCTGACTGCATAGCCCGATCCAATTCAATGATGAAATTGGATAAATACACACCCGGCTTACCAATCATGGTTTCATTCTCCATCATCGCCATTGAAAACAATACCTCGCGCATCGTGTAGGTCAGTTCTGTCCCAACGCTCAGGAACGCAAAGTGATTGTCCACTAATTGGTCCAGCACCGTTTGCGGTTGAAAATCTATTCCTGTCACTTCCAACACCACCGGCTTATCCCCATACACGCATCCACCCAATTCCTTAAGGAGAGAAGAGCCAAATTGAATGACCTTCTCGCTATCATATCCGGCTCCAAGGAAAATGCGCGTCGCCAACAACCGCTTCTTCATTTCCGGCAGCCCGGCAGCCGCTGCAGTTTTGGCAAACCGATCAACTGCATTTTCCACATCTTCTCTGTGGATTATATTCGTTTGATCTTCTGTCATTCCCTGTCCGGGATTAACATCAATCACATATAAAGGTTTCTCTTCATCCGGCAGGGCAGCCGCAGCACCCTCCGCCGCTTGATAGAGAGCTGCTTCGCGCGCGGTAATTATTTCTTGAGAGAGCAGCTGGTCCGCTGGGTCTCCCTTGAGTGGTATCCCGGCATGTATGCCCAGTTTATTAATACCCAAACTGACAAGATCTGATATGAACGCGGAAGTCTTTTTCAACGCGGATTCAATGGAAACATCCTGCCAGAGAGAAGGGCTCAGATCATTGACACCAAAAAAGAGCCGATCCCGCGGAAAACTGGTCTTCACCGCAATCTGCTTCACGTTTGCAATGAAGTCATCGGGGAGCATCTTTCCGCTCTGTCCATGCGAATCCAGCATACTTGCACAGATCTCAAAAAGAGCGGGGGAGCCATCCACTAACGCCTGCCGCAGATATGCCTCCTGCACAGTCGAGTTCCGAGACTCCACTGCATAGATCCCTTTTCTCTCTCCCCCGCAGTTTGCCTCTATTATGTTAATCAACAAAGAATTACGCATATTCACCCTTTTTCTATGATATAAGCAACNTGTTTATTTTAACTTTGTTTTAACGACGTTCCTCATGTTACAATGACGCCATTAAAATATTAGAAGCTGACAATGTTCATATTCCTTTCAAAATTACTTCCCTTGTTCGTGTACCCGTTGGGATTAGCATGCATACTGCTCCTTTTTGCTCTGGCTGCAAAGAACGATCCGCGCGCGCGGGCAGTATTGATTACCGCGGCTTTGGTCATCCTGTGGCTTTCCAGCACCACCGGTTTTTCGCACATGCTCGCCAAGTCACTCGAATGGCGCTATCCAACNCCGGAAGAGATCCCGGNAGCGGATGTGGTAGTTGTGCTGGGCGGCGGCACAGAACCAGCTGTGTACCCGCGCCCCTCTGTTGAAGTAAACGGCGCCGGAGACCGTGTGCTCTATGCCGCNAGTTTATACAAAGAAGGAAAATCAGCCCACATCCTCCTCAGCGGAGGAAATATCTCATGGCATGATGAAGGGGCTACAACCCCCGCGGAAGATATGGCATTCATTCTCATCACAATTGGCATCCCAGAGGAATCACTATGGCTGGAAACCAATTCACAGAACACTTATGAAAATGCCCTGTACAGCACGGAGATCCTTGCGGAAAACGAGATCGAGCGTATTTTGTTGGTTACCTCCGCCATGCATATGCCGCGCTCAGTGGCTTTATTTGAGAAACAGGGTATTGAAGTGATCCCTATTCCAGTTGATTTCAGCATAACAGAGGACGAATCTCCGCAAGACAGCACCGGTAATTTACAATCCAAGATCATTAAAATCATTCCACAGGCAAGCAACTTGTCTCTGACAACCAACGCGATGAAGGAATATATCGGTTATTTTATTTACAAACTGCAGGGTTGGCTTTAGGTGGCAGAAGAGAAACACATACCAGCACACATTCTTTCATCCGCAAAGATCCTCTGGAAATATCTTCAAATGAACCAACCCCTGCAAAAAAGCGATGTTGTGATCGCTATGGGCAGCCACGATTTACGGGTAGCCTCTTATGCCGCCCAGTTGGTGCTGGAAGGTTGGGCACCGCTTCTGATTTGCTCCGGGGGTTTTGGCCGCCTGACTAACGGCACATGGCAGGAAAGCGAAGCAGCGTGTTTTACGGCCGCAGCAGTGGAAAAAGGCCTCCCCCGGAAAAAAATACTCCGGGAAGACCGCTCAACGAACACCGGGGAGAATCTTTTATTTTCCAAGGCCCTATGCGAAAAACACGGTGTTCCGACCAGAACAGTGCTTCTGGTCCATAAACCATATATGGAACGCAGAGTGTGGGCAGCTGCGCGAAAAATCTGGCCTGAACCGCAGGCAGCCGTCTCCTCCCCACCGATACCGTTCGAAGCATATCCCACCGAGGATATTCCCCTCAAACAGGTCATCCATATCATGGTTGGAGACTTTCAGCGTATCCTGTTTTATCCAGAAAAAGGTTTTGCTGTCCCCCAGTCAGTTCCAGATGAGGTAATGGACACATTCGACCATCTGGTGCTCAACGGTTTCACCAAGCACTTGATCTGATGTTGAACCAAAATAGCAGACTAAGTATAATTAAACAAAAATAGAAAGAAAAATAACATGCTACAACCAAGTAAACAGATTGGCAGCCGGCGGTTAGCCGTCCTGATCGACGGAGACAACGCCCAGCCATCCCTTATCAATAAAATATTATCTGAAGCCAGTAAATACGGTACAGTAACCGTGAAACGCAATTTCGGTGATTGGACAACCACCAATATGGGCGGCTGGAAGGATACATTAAACACCTACGCCATCCAGCCAATCCAGCAATTTCGCTATACCATCGGTAAGAACGCGACTGACAGCGCGATGATCATCGACGCAATGGACCTGCTGTACAGCGGCACTGTGGACGCATTCTGCCTTGTTTCAAGCGACAGCGATTACACACGCCTCGCGACACGCATCCGTGAAAAAGGGTTCTTCGTGATGGGCATCGGGCAGAAGAAAACTCCGCGCCCATTTGTGAATGCCTGTGACGTGTTTGTCTATACTGAAAACCTGGCCCCCAAAAAACAGACCAAGAGCCGCAGCGGGCAGAAGAAATCCGCAACAACCGTAAAAGAACCACCTGCACCAAACCCGATACCTCTGCTTAAACAAGCTTTTGAAAATGCTGTGGGAGAAGATGGTTGGGCATTTTTAGGCACACTCGGACATCATCTGCGCCAGTTAGACCCCGGATTTGACGCACGCACTTATGGGCATAGCCAATTATCCGTGCTGATCCGAGCTCATCCAAAATCATTCGGTATCCGTGAGGTAGACGGAGCTGATGGAAACTCCAGCATATATGTAAAACTGATCACACGCAGCAAAAAGGCAAAGTGAATTATGGATAATGTACTGGATATGATTTTCAAGCGCCGCAGTGTGCGTATTTTCAGCAAACAGAAAGTTGAAAAGGAAACATTAACCAAATTACTACAGGCTGCTATGGCAGCACCTTCNGCCAGCAACAGCCGCCCCTGGGAATTCATTGCTATCACTGATGCGGAAACGCTNAAAATACTGCGCTCCAAACTCAAATATGGAAAATACAACGCCCCTGCCGCTGTTGTCGTTTGCGCGAATTTAAAAATCGCAAAAAATGAATCCGCTTACCGTTTCTGGGTGCAGGACTGCAGCGCGGCCACTGAGAACCTGTTGATCGCAGCTGCTGGAATGGATATGGGCACGGTTTGGATCGGGGCATACCCAAAGGATGACGTGATGGATACCCTTCGAGTAACGCTCGGCATCCCAGAGGATGTGTTCCCGCTCAGTCTTGTGTATGTTGGCTATCCGGCTGAAGAAGTGTACCCACGTACTCAGTACAGCGAAGATCGGGTGCACTGGGAAAAGTATTAGCGCATTGTGCTTAAAACTATGATTTGCTATACTGAGATCAATAAATTATTCAATCAAACATAAAGCAGGAGGAATAATGCAAGATTTCTTTAAATCAGATAAAGTGGATGATTTCATCAAATTCCGGAAGATGATCACGCCAGCTATCATTCAGGTTTTGTTCTGGGTAGGCGCAATCGTGTCCGTGCTGGCAGGCTTATTTACCATGGCATCCAGCTTTGGGCGATACGGCGGGGGAGCAGTCACGTTTTTAGTTGGGTTTTTCATAATAATCCTGGGGCCGGTGGTTGCTCGCATCTACTGTGAACTCCTCATCCTCTTCTTCCGTATGAATGAAACCCTCACAGAGATCAAGAACGGTTTAGCTAAAAAATAATAACATCAAACGGTAAGGAACCTGCTATTTTACAATTATGATCCAGTGTTTCAATTAATTGGGCAGGTTTTTTTCATTTAACCTGCTGAAATTTGTTAAAATTAGAAATAGATTGAACCTAGATGGAAGGGAGAAACAATGATTTTTAATCCTGATGATTTTTATCGCCTGGGGATGGCGCTTCTCGTTGGCGGTATTATTGGAGCAGAACGTGAACGTCACAAGAAAGCGGTGGGGCTGCGCACACTGATCCTGATATCCATGGGTTCCGCTCTTTTTACGATCCTTTCTTACCGCATTGGGCTGTATAACAGCGATGAACCTAGTCGGATCGCTGCCAACATCGTCAGCGGAATTGGTTTTCTGGGTGCTGGTGTCATTCTGGAACAGCACGGGCGGGTGACTGGCCTGACCACCGCCGCCACCATCTGGCTGACAGCCGCATTGGGAATGGCTGCCGGAGCAGGAGAATATATATTATCAGCCGGCGCCGGATTAATGGCACTTATTGTGTTGATGGTGTTCACACGTTTCGAGGAATATCTGGAAATTTCCAGTGAAACACGCACCTATCAAATCGCCACCAAGATCAGCTGGGATAAATACAAAGAATTAAAATCACTATTCAAAGAGCATCATCTTCCAATCCAAAGCTACAAACAGGAAAAAAAGGAAAATGAAATGGTGTGCACCTTTGAAGTGTACGGCACAACCAAACGGCATGATAAATTGGTCCAGAAGCTACTGAATGATAAGGAGATTAAAGAGGTGTGGTTCTAAATTTTCATTTTTTTGCGAAACTTTTTTAGCGCTTTCTTCGTTATTACAATGCGGATTTAAACCGGGAGAATATTCAGATGAATTTTAAGAAGATCATAATCAACGCGATCGCATTGGTAACACTGCTTGCTTTTTCAAGCTGCCAGAACATGACGATTGATCCGGCAGATGAGGATAACAAAACGCCGGATACGGACACATCTCAGACGAATGAAAGCAATGAAACTGAAGATTTTCCTGCTGAGATCATGGGCAGCGGAGACCTGCTTCCGGATGGAGTGCTGGTCAACACGGATAATGGTGCTGGATTAATCTATCTTGATGTAAACGGGCAGATCCTTTCGGAAATACAAACTCCCGGTATTGGGTCAGCTGACCCGGAAAATGTAGCCATTGCCGGAACAGTAATTCCCGGCCAACCACTGCCGCCAATCATCTACCGCGGTTGGGAACCGGAGGGTGCATTGCTGATAAATACGAATGGTCAAACATCCACTTTACGGCTAACAAATTCATTTCTTTCGCTCAATGGAGCACCCGGCCAATCCGCGCTTGCTTTTTCAGAAGTAATGATCGGCCCGGATAATTATCCCCATTCCTTCTTATACGCAGGGAATACAGCAAATTTAGACAGCGTCGGATCCTTTTATGACCTGATTGATGAACCCACTTATATGGCACTTATGACCATAGGTGTTGAAGCAGTCAGCGGTGAACCGCAGGGGGTCTGGTATACAAAGACTGGATGGGGAATCGGCGGAGCGGATCTGATCTTTCCTATCACAAGAGGGCTGTATTTTTTCGATCTCACCAATGGAGATAACCTTCAGTACATAGATGCGGACCGAAGTTTTCAGGGTATTTCACCAGACCTGAGCCACGCAGGCACCGTTGATTTCAATATGGCAGGAGACCGGGCTATGACTGTTGTCAACCTCACCAATAACCGGAAAACTACTTTCACGCTGGATCCCGCCAGCGACCGTGGGGCAGGATTTTCAGTCTTCTCCCCAAACAATCATTTTGCGGCGTGGTTAGAAGCAAGCGGTTCGATGATCTCGGAACCATCCAATTTTCATCCACTCGTACGGATAGGTAATGTCCAAAATGGTAGTATTGTGAAAGACCTGGTTGATGCGGCAGCCGTCCAAGCCATTAACGGCAACCGAGCAACCTTCATGCGTCCTGTCGGATGGCTGACCAACGAAATCCTGCTGGTGGAAGTCCGCGGGCAGGATTGGGGAGACGTATCGCTTCTGAGCTACGATGTCATATCCGGTGGATTATCTATCTTCTCTTCCGGTAATTTTGTTGGATTTGGTTACCAATAACCTGTAATTCCGATTAAAAAGGCAGGCGTTTCCCAACACCCGCCTTTTATTACCTTTTAGATTATTTTTTCCAGACCACCCCAGTACCATTATTTATTATTAAGTAACTTTAATTATGTCATGTTTTTTTAACAAAGTTTGCAATTTTTTACAATGTAGTGTAATATGATTAGTGGTTCGGAGTTTTATCATTTCATGATTTACCATCGTAGCACGGTGATTAGGGAAACCGTGAAGGAAGATCGATAGTGTAAGAGGTCAGCCACTATCGATCTTTTCTTTACCTATCCCTTAGGAATGCAACTGTAACACCTTCTCCGCCCTCGTTATCCAATGCAAGCTCCCATCTCTCTACCAGCTGCGCATTTCCCAACGCTTCCCGCACCACCTGCCGTAGGGTGCCTGTTCCCTTGCCGTGTACAATGCGCACAAAAGGAAGCCCGGCGGCATGCGCTGCATCCAGATAGCGGTCAAGCGCCAGCAAAGCATCTTCCGCTCGCATACCGCGCAGATGCAGTTCTGTGCCAGGAGACGGGTAAAATATCTCCTTTGCTGAATCAGAACGGCCTTCAATCGCTTCTGAGCTATTAATTCGCCGCCCTTCGTTTTTAGAGCGTTCAATATCCCGAAGGTCCACCTTGACGTGCATCTTCCCGATCTGCACTTCCACTTCATCTTCAGCAATCGAAGAAACGATCCCATCCGTACCCAATCGGCTTATATATACTCTGTCGCCTGTTCGCAGCGGTCGACGGCGCCGCGGCTGAAGATGCTCTTTTTCAATCGGTTCATCGATCCTTTCCATCAAATCGCCCACTTGCTTACGAAGCATCTTTTTCTTCTGGGTAGATTTCGTTGGTGCTTTCACCTGTTTACGAATAGCGTCTATTTCCGTGTAAAGTTTCTCAGCTTCCTGTCCTGCCTGACGCCTGGCTTCTTCTAATACATTCAAACGTTCTTCTTCAATGCCAGCCAGTTCCACTAACAGTTTTTCCTTTTCAACTTCTACTTCCGCACGCAGCATCGCTGCACGCGCATTCTCCCCCCGCGCACCCTCTAATTGGCGATGGATGTCATCAAGTAAATCATCTGCTCGTAAGTTATCAGGATCAATCATATCGCGCGCATCCTGAACGATCTCATCGGAAATACCAAGCCGTTTAGCGATCGCTAGCGCGTTCGAATGTCCGGGAATGCCAATTAATAGACGGTATGTCGGCTTCAAGGACTGCAGGTCAAACTCTACGCTGGCATTCAAGACACCCTCAGCGCTGTGGGCGAATGCCTTCAATTCCGGGTAATGGGTGGCGATCAGGCAAGGTGTNCGCCGCCGCATCAAGAAAGTAAGGATNGCCCGTGCGAGTGCAGATCCCTCCTGCGGATCAGTGCCAGCTCCCAATTCATCCAGCAGCACCAGAGTATTGCGACTTGCTTTCTTCAAGACGCGAACGATATTGGTAATATGCCCGGAAAAAGTGGACAGGGATTGCTCAATTGATTGTTCATCACCGATATCAGCAAACACATCCCTGAAAACACATACCTGTGAGCCGGACTGGGCGGGAATGTGCAAACCGGATTGTGCCATTAACACCAGCAGACCAGCGGTTTTCAACGAAATGGTTTTCCCGCCGGTATTTGGTCCAGTGATGACCAGGGCAAACGTCCCTTGCTCAAGGAAGATATCGATTGGAACGGCTGTCTTTTTATCAAGCAAAGGGTGGCGAGATTGCATAAGACGCAAAATTGGATCCGGGATTTTATTTTTCGAATCAGGGAAAGAAAGCAATATGGGTTCCACCGCTTTCAGTGAAAAGGCGTATTTTGCGCAGGCGAGTGTCAGATCTAAATATGCCAAACCTTGGACAATCTCCTGTATTTCTCTGAAACGTTCGCCGATCTGCCCGGATAAATCAGAAAGAATTTGGTGCACTTCCTCCACCTCGGCTTTAGCCAGTGCAATCCGATCATTGTTCAGGTCCACCACAGGTAGTGGTTCCACAAATAGTGTCGCACCGGATGAAGATTGATCTTGTACAACGCATTTCATCCGGCTTTTAAATTCCGCCCGCAGAGGGACAACATACCGATCCGATCGTTTCGTGATGATCGTCTCCTGCAGCATACGTGCGGTTGAAGGATCATTTATCAGATGAGTTAGTTTATCCATTACCCGTTCATTGGCATGCTTTAAACCCCCGCGAATCTCGCCCAATTTCTGCGAAGCACTGTCTTTCACATCTCCCTTATCATTAAGCACCCGGGAAATCGCTTCAATCAGCCCACCTGTCGGTGCCAATGATGCGGATATATTTTTCAGGTGCGGNAGATCAAGCGTGATTTTTTCAAAAAACCTGAATAGTTCTCTGGCAGAGATCANAGTTGCTTTAATATCAAGCAGTTCTTCAGGAGATAGGACACCCCCCCGTGAAGCCATCCCGGCCTGCGGGCGAACATCCCGTGCACCGCCCACACCGATGTCCGCATGTTCGCTCAGCAAGCGGCTTGCTTCGCTGGTACATGCCTGCCGATCGCGGGCT
>JGI24724J26744_10002170_pt1 | contig 13123 bp, 12 predicted proteins | sample Cruoilmetagenom7_FD_26744 | JGI IMG/M metagenome (IMG submission 26744)
GATAAAGAAGCGGATGGAAGACATGGGGGCTGAAGTAAAGAGTTGGGAGCCGAATGCAGAAGAGTTGTCGAGATATGAAGGGCGGCCTGGATATTATGCTGACCACAAGTTTGAAGGGCGGCCAAACCAGGTAGCGATTCTAAAGGGAGAAGGGGGCGGGAAATCACTAATGCTGACAGGGCATGTTGACGTTGTTCCTGCGGCTGGGGGATGGAAGGAAGACCCATTTGGTGGGATACGGCGGGATGGAGTTATCTATGGCCGTGGTGCGGTTGACATGAAGGGGGGTATTGCTGCGATGGTAATGGCGTTAGAAGCGATCGTACAGAGTGGCTATAAACTGAAGGGGGATGTATTGGTGGGGACAGTAGTTGATGAAGAGGCTGGTGGTATGGGGACGCTGGATTTGATTGACAAAGGATATAGGGCTGATGCGTGCATATTGACTGAACCGACAGACATGAAGATAGCGCCATTGTGTCGCGGGATTCTATGGGGAAAGCTGATCATTCCTGGGCGAAGTGGACATATAGAATTACCGCAGGGGGATTGGAGGGAAGGAGGGGCGGTAGATGCGATAGCGTTATCACGTGTATTTATGAATCATTTTGATCGATTAAATGCAGATTGGCGAGTTCGCAAGACACACCCATATTTACCGATACCTTGTCAGATATATGTGGCGCAGATCAATGCGGGTGAATATCCTACGGCGTTTGCTAATAAAACAGAGATAGTTTTCAATGCGCAGTATTTACCGCGGGAGAAGGATGAAAAGGGATTGGGGAGCAAGGTAAAAGCGGAGATAGAAGCGTTTGTGGAATCGGTGGCGCAGACAGAAGAATGGCTGCGGGAGAATCCGCCAAAAATAGAATGGCTGATAGATGCTGATTGCGGAGAAACACCTGTATCCCATCCTTTTGTGCAAATGACTTTAAATAACTTGAGTAAACATGGTTTGCTAAAAATTATAGAAGGTGTTTGTGCTCATGTAGATATGGGTTGGTTTGAAACTGTTGGTATTCCGTCAGTGACCATTGGTGCTGGGAATCCACGGATTGCACATCAAAATGATGAAAGTATTAAAGAGGAAGAGTTAATTAAATTAACTAAATATATTGCCACGATGATAACGCAATGGGTAAAAATTCTCGAATGATGGAGAAAAAATCAATGAAAAAAAAGAACGGATTAAGAAAATATATTCCCAAGCCTGACCGCAGAGAGGTATTCACGATTATTCTATTGATCACAGAAATCATAATTTTTTCAATTGTTTCCCCATATTTCTTGAGCTTTAATAATTTGGAAACCGTTTTGCGTAATTCTACTGACTTGGCAGTAGTTAGTATTGGAATGACCATGGTGATGGTGTTGGGTGGTATTGATATATCTATTGGATCATCTTTGGGCGTGGTAGCAATTTTGGTAGGATGGATGTTGCAAGCTGCGATCCATCCAATTCTGGTTGTTTTTGTTGCAATTATTTCAGGAGTTTTGATTGGCACTCTCAATGGATTGTTAGTGACCAAAGCAAGAATTCCGGCAATTATTGCCACTTTAGGTACATCTAACATCTTGCGTGCGATGATTTTTGGCATGCTTGGGGGGAGGTGGTTAACAGGTTTACCTCGTGTATTTGGTCTATTTACAAAAGGTCATATTTTAGGAATACCAATTCCAGTTTTTTTACTAACAATATTTTATTTTTCATTTTGGTTGTTTTTGACATACACACCTGTTGGTCGACATATTTATGCTGTTGGGAATAGTGCTGAGGCTACAAAACTATCTGGTGTAAATACAGATCGCACCATGATATTGGCATTTGCATTGCTGGGCTCTTTAGTTGGGTTTTCTGCCCTTATTTATGTGGGTCGATTAGCAAGNGTTGAAATTACAGTTGGCATTGATTTACCAATGGCAGCCATTGCTGCTTCTGTGATCGGCGGTACTTCAGTAAAAGGGGGAAAAGGTTCAGTGATAGGTACCTTGGCAGGGGTGCTTTTCATTGCCATTATGAAAAATGGTATTGTTCTTTTAGGTATCCCGTCCTTATGGGAAAGAGCTGTTGTAGGGTTATTGATTATAGTTTCAGTGTTGGTTGATCTAGTTGTTGGAATTAGATTAGAGAAAAAGCAACGCGAGCAATTATCAAAACAGCGTATGCAGGTATCAAAATATTTTGTGGTAGAAAGGAATTAAATCAACAACATGGTAAATAATTTTGTTCGTCTGCTTAGTAATCGTGTGATTTTTCTGGTTCTTCTGCTAATTGTAGTAACAATTATCATGTCGATAATTAGCCCATATTTCTTTGATTGGGGCAATTTTATAACAATGACAAGATTTGGTGCAGTACTTGTATTAGTTGGATTAGGCCAATCCCTGATAATTCTCGGCGGTGGCGCAGGGATAGATTTATCAGTTGGATCAATGATTAGTTTGTCCGGTGTACTGTTTGGTATTTTTGTAGGGCTTGGTATTAATGAATGGGTGGCCGCTCTTATGACGGTTTTTTTTGGTGGACTATTAGGATCTATAAATGGCGTAACAATTGCTCTGTGGAATTTACCACCATTAATTGGCACATTAGGAACTATGTATGCTTATGCAGCTCTGGCACTTGTGATAACTAATGGTGTTCCATTATCAGGGTTTTCTGAAGGATTTTCATTTTTGGCTAATGGCAAGGTATTAGGATTGCCAACTCAAATAATATTAATTGTGATTCCTGTCTTTCTAATTTTGCTTTTCATTATGGAAAGAACTAACTTTGGACGTTGGATTTATTTAGCAGGGGTGAATGAAGAGGCAGCACAGTTTTCTGGTATTCAAGTAAAGCGTGTAAGATTTATCCTTTACGCCATCAGCGGTATTCTTGCAGGATTCTCTGCGGTAATTTTCTCTTCATGGTTCATGGCCTCCAGACCTGATGTGGGTAATGGTATGGAGATGAAGGCGATTACTGTGGCTGTTTTAGGCGGAATTGATATTTTTGGGGGAGTTGGAAATCTGGTGGGTACTATGTTGTCAGTAGCCATTGTAACCATGATTGCTTCGGGATTGCAATTGGCAAACATTAATACTATTTGGCAACTTGCGGTTTTAGGTTTTATTCTACTGGGATCAATTGCATTAAATCAATTGTTTGTAAAAAACCAATTAAAATTATAAGAAAGGAAAATATTAACATGAAAATAAAATTCTTATTAGCAGGGGAATCGTGGATGTCATCCAGTACGCATTTTAAAGGGTGGGATTTCTTTTCAAGTACGATGTATGAAACAGGTGTGGAATATTTAAAACCGGCATTCGATGGGACGGATATCGAGTTCATCCATATGCCCAGTCATATCGCATCAAAAGAGTTTCCGTCTTCAATGGATGCACTGAATGAGTTTGATGTGATTGCGCTGAGTGATATTGGTGCCAACACGCTGCTACTGCCACCTGAAACCTGGGTGGGCGGTCAGCCGTTTCCAAATCGGCTGAAACTGATGGCGGATTGGGTGCGTGAAGGCGGAGGGCTTCTTATGTGTGGTGGGTATTATTCTTTCGCTGGAATATATGCAGCTGCCAAATATTACCGCTCTCCTATCGAACCTGTTTTACCGGTGGATATCTACACATTTGATGACCGCGTTGAATCACCCGAAGGTGCGCTGCCCGAGATCGTTGACCCAAAACATGCAGTTGTGAAAGGGATGGGTGAAAAATGGCCGGCACTTTTGGGATTCAATGAGCTTAAACTTAAGCCATCTGCGCACTTGATCGCTCGGGTTGGACAGCACCCATTATTGGCAACTATGGACGTAGAAAAAGGCCGTTCCCTCATCTGGGCATCTGATATTGGTCCCCATTGGTGCCCGAAGGAGTTCGCCGAGTGGTCTGGATACTCTAAATTATGGCTAAACGTTGTGAGATGGTTGGCGGGAAAAGAAGACAGCTAAAAATATTAATTAAAGATTGGGATGATTATGACTGAGCAGAATAAGATGCGCGATTTGGTGATTACGGGGTTGATGGGAGCAATAGCTGTGGTTTTAGGATGGACACACTGAGGCTTCATTCCCTGGTTTAGCGGAGTGTCGCTGACCATCATGCATGTACCAGCGGTCATTGCCGCAGTCATCGTGGGACCTGTTTCGGGCATGGCGGTTGGGCTGATCTTTGACATATTCAGCATGGTCGAGGCAGCGGTTGCTCCGAGCGGACCTGCGGATGTGTGGTTCACCAATCCCTTGTTATCTGTATTATCGCGTTTATTCATTGGGCCTGCGGTCTGGTTAGTATGGTTGTCATTGAAACGTTGGGAACCGCTCGCCCTACTTACCGCTGTGCCCTAATTACCGGGCGGCGTATGCGATCTCGTCTCCAATATACTGGTTGAAGATCTGGTTCTCTGGCTGCTGGAAAGATAAGCCCACGCGTTGGCGCAGTGATTGTGTATCAAGTCGTTGATAATTCAAGTCTATCCCAAACACGGATAAGTCCCCGGATTGCGCTCGCAGCAGACCGTTGAAATGCTGCAGGAGTGTTGACTTTCCTGACCCGGTAGCTCCGATCAACCCATGCATGTTTCCAGAACCGATGGAAATGGAGAGAACATCAAGCGCTTGATGTTCCAGTGGGGTTCCAAGCATGTATCTGTAACGCAGATTATTGGCTGTGATAATTGATTCAATAAACGTTGTTCGTTTTTGTAGATGTGATGGCGCGCTTTGGCTTCCCTCATAGTGGGGGATGTGATTAAATAAATCTTGATTTGTCAGGATATCATCTGGAAGGGGTGGGATGAAGGGCCCAGCGTTTTTGATGCTGTCAAAGCGGCTGGTTTCTCTAACACAACTTTCTCAACGTTCTGGTTGAATACCTGACGGAGGGAGTCGTCCATAACGATTTTTCCCTTGTCCATTACGATCACCCGTTCTGCTTGTGCGGCTTCTTCCATAAGGTGCGTAATTAATAGAATGGTCGGCCCCCTGCTGATGCAGTGCCTTGGCTTGTTTCAGCACCATTTCACGACCCGCGGGGTCAAGCATGNCGGTCGTCTCNTCAATTATTAAACACAGCAGACGCATAGCAAGCAACCCAGCCAATGTCAGTCGTTGGGTTTCGCCTNCTGATAACAGATATGNTGGCCTGTTTCGATAATCAGACAGACTGCTGGCTGACAGTGCGAATGTTACCCTGCTGCGGATCTCGTCTGCCGGGAGCCCNAAATTACCTGGCCCGAAAGCCACGTCTTCTTCCACTGTGGTTGCCACGATCTGGTCTTGAGGTCTCTGGAAGATCATCCCGATCTGTGTGCGGATAGCAGCGTGGTTACCGGGATCACGTGTATCCATTCCATCGATTTGCACGGTTCCGCTGTTGGGGATGAGCAGTGCGTTTAGTAATTATCCTAATGTGCTTTTCCCTGAACAATTCGCGCCGATGATCGCAATAAATTCACCGCTTTGGATAATCAGGTTGATATTGCTGAGCGCCCGAATTGGTTCAGTGTGCCGTGGTTGATATTGGAATGATGCATTAAGTACCTTGATCAGTGCAGCCATTAGGGATATTTTATCTGACTTAAGGAAAGTTAATGGATGTATTTAAAAATATGTTGGCTTAGCAAGCGTATGGAGATGACCATTATTACTTTATCAAGAATGGAGAGCGTTTTTCCGGAGCTGTAACTTACCAGATCNCTGTGCAAATTAACTAAACAGGTGGTTTTCTATTAATCAATCATAAAAGATGAATCATAATAGAAAAGATGAGTGAACTTTTTAATTGTTAATAAATCTCAGCAAACCCACAGCTCTTCTCGCATCCATTCCATGATCTCTTCTTTCGAAGGGATCCGCCCGTGTGACTTGACCTTCTCGTCGATCACCAATGCAGGAGTTTCCAGGATTTCATATTGCATGATCTCATTCATAGTCTTTACTTTAGTGAACTCCACCTCAATCCCTAAAGTGTTCGCTGCTTCACGCGTGGTTTGTTCCAGCTTTTCGCATCTTGGGCAGCCCCCACCTAAAATCTTTATCTTCATTTTGCTAATCTCCTTTTGTAATAGATTTTCGTCTCTTATGTATTAATTAATTGTTTCCACCAGTNATAAAACCCGAGATTTAAAGTGGATATGCTCATACAGCCANACTTTGTGGAATTATCGGGTTTGATTTGGAAACAAGTACCTTTGTTCATGAAATAAACCATCCAAATAATAATCCGGAAATAGTGCTGAATATGGTTACTAAGAGTACATAGACGGCAGTTTTCTTCTTGCCGATCACAGTGTTAGTGATCAAGATTGACTGCAAACTTAATTCTGGATCAGCTAACAAATAGGCTAACAGTGGTCCGCGATGCATACCCAAAGAAAGGAATGTCTGCGCTACGGGCACTTCGACCAGCGTGGGGAAATACATGAAAACACCAAAAAGCACGCCGATCAAATTTGCTCCCGCTGTGTTCTTCCCGGCAATCGATTCTATCCAGTTCCCGGGAATTAACCCGCGTGCCACACCAGCTGTAAATATCCCTGCTAACAATAGAGGAAAAATCTGCTTGACGAATCGCCAGGTTTCCCACAACCAATTACTTAACTCTTGCTTACTGAAGGCTCGCTTTGCGGCAATCCAGGCAGTAGTGATCAAAATTGCTTCCGCAAAGAATCTTCCAGTAATTCCAAAAACAAAAACAGAATTTTCTGTGGACAGCTTAATGCTGGCGATTAGTAATGTTAGGGATGTGATCAAAAGAGTGACTGTTGTCCATGAATTAAACCCCTGATCAACATTGGTTAATCCTTTGACTGCGGTTATGCCGATCAGAATTAAAAACCCAATCAACAGCACACCTTGAACGGTGATACCTTCAATTCCTAATGCAGCATTCGCGGGAACCAATCCATCCAGTATGGCTTGGAAATTATCTCCCCAATTTGAATAGTTCTCAAATGAAAAATACTCACGCGTGAGTAATTCAACTTGAAGTGTCCCACTTAAGAGGATTGCCAACAAAATGATAAAAAAAGCAATATTCTTGATGGGGATCTTTGCGGTTTGCTGGAATAACTGGCTGCTTTCCTGTTGATGCAGCAGGTCATCTTTACGAAAAAACCAAGCAATCAGCAGCCCAATTAGCACACCAAATATCAAGGAAAGAATGACGCGGGCCAACGCTATGTCCATCCCGATCTGAACCCCGGTAAATGATATTGCCAAAATGTTTACGGCTGGCCCCACAAACAAAAAGGTGATTGCGGGTCCAAGCCCCGCTCCCTTTTTGTAGATCCCGGCGAACAGCGGCATGATTGTGCAGGAACATACGGCCAATACAAAACCACCCAATGCGGCCGCCGGATAAGATATCCATTTTGAAGCGTCTCGCCCCAAAAAGCGGGTAATCGTTTCTTTCGGGATCAGTGCGGTCAAAGCACCAGCGATAAAAAATGCAGGCAGCAGACACAGAAGTACGTGAGCAGCAAGATAAGCAGCTAAGCTTCCCAATCCTGCTTGTATCAAAGTAATCATTGTGTCAATAATTTGCATTTCGGCATCTCCTAAACATTCAAATAGTTGAATATATCAAGGTAAAAAAACTTATTAATCTCTACAGCATTTGGGGCAGTCACATGTTTTCTTCCTGATGTTGATTGTTTCCAATGAAACGCCTCTTATCTGTGCGGCAGTGGTTATCAAACCGAGTGTTTTCTGGTTGGCAATGCGGTAATAAATAAACCGTCCCTCCCGGTTCGTTTGCAGGATGCCTTCCTCTCGCAATGCCATCAAATGCTGGGATAGATATGCTTGTCGGATGTCTAACTGCGCCTTTAAGTGGCAAACGCAGGCTTCCCCACTTCCGATCTCTAACAGGATTCTAATGCGCATTGGATGACCCAGCACACGCAACAGCGAACCAATAGGGTCATACATATTTTTGTTTGACATATTCAGATAATTGAATATTATACCAGGGATTTTTCCGTTGTCAATGAGGAATAGAAAAGAGCCGGTAAGTGCCGGCTCGAATACTTCGAATAAAAATGTGTATGATGTGAGAGTTTGCCTATTATCCGCCTAAATAGGCTTCAATGACCATCGGGTTCTGCATTACTTCATCTGCTTTACCCTTGAGTACAATTTTTCCGGTTTCCAGCACATAAGCTCGGTGTGCGATCGAAAGAGCCATTTGCGCGTTCTGCTCCACCAACAGGATGCTTGTGCCCTGCTGGTTGATCTCTTCGATTACATCGAAGATTTGCTCAACAAGGACTGGTGCTAAACCCATGGAGGGTTCATCCATCAGCATCAGTTTTGGTTCGGCCATCAATCCCCGTCCGATAGCAAGCATTTGCTGCTCGCCGCCGGACAAAGTACCGCCGAGCTGTTTTTCCTTCCCCTTCAGTAGTGGAAATTTCTCGAACATCAGGTCAATCTTGTCAAAGATTTGTTTGCGGGAATCAAGACTGAAAGCGCCCATTTCCAGATTTTCTGTAACGCTCATCGACGGGAAGATCTTTCGGCCTTCAGGTACCTGAATGATACCTTTCTTGACAATATTTTGAGCGGGCATATTAGTAACTGCCTCATCTAAATATCTAATTTCTCCCTCTGTTGCTTGAAGAATTCCAGATATTGTATTCAGTAATGTGGATTTTCCAGCGCCGTTCGATCCGATCAACGCGACGATCTCACCTTCTTTTAGGTTGAAACTCATGCCTTGAAGGGCGTGGATTGCGCCGTAATGGACATGTAAATTATTTACATTAAGCATTTTTCCGCCTTTGATCTTGATATTTCTTTGCCAATGCAGCGCCGCCAGGGCCAAGATATGCTTCAATTACTCTGGGGTTTGCCTGGATCTCTTTTGGAGTTCCCTCAGCGATCTTCTTACCGTAATCCAAAACGCTAATCTGATCGGAAATATCCATTACCACTCGCATATCATGCTCAATCAGAATGATTGAAGTTCCCAACTCATCTCTGAGCTGCCTAATTAGATTGATCATCTCTACAGTTTCCTGAGGGTTCATCCCTGCCGTAGGTTCATCCAGCAGCAGCAATTGTGGGTCATTAGCCAATGCTCGACCGATCTCAAGCCGGCGCTGCATCCCGTATGGGAGATTACAGGCGAGAAAATCACCAAAACCTGCCAAACCGATAAATCCAAGCAGCCGGATTGCTTCAGCTCGTGATTTTTTGTTTTCCTGTGAGAAGCGGGGTGTATGTAGAATCGCGTCCAGCCAATTTGAATCAAGTTTTGTGTGCTGTCCGACCATGATATTTTCTATTGCGGTTAGTTTGCTGAAGAGGCGAATGTTTTGGTAGGTTCGTGAAATGCCCTGTGTGGCGACAAAGTCTGTTGAAGATCCTTGAATACATTCACCCTGAAATATGATTTCACCTAGTTCTGGTTTGTAAAAGCCAGAAATGCAATTGAATAAGGTGGTTTTACCCGCCCCATTGGGGCCGATGATGCTGTAGATAGAATGCTTGGGTATTTCAAGGTTTACTTTATTAACTGCTGTCAGACCGCCGAACAATTTAGATACTTCTTTTGTCTCAATGATGATGTCAGGCATTTTTACCTCCATCGTTGGTTATGTTCTCCCCGTTTTGGGAATAATCTCCCTTTTCCATTTTTGGTCTTGAAGAAGGCCAAAGTCCGTCCGGGCGCATCAGCATCATGGTGATTAATAGAGCTCCGAAAGCTAACTGTCGGTAATTTTCTACTTCACGCAATATTTCTGGCAGCCCTTTCAACGCGAAAGCACCTAGAATGATTCCCGGAATACTGTTCACGCCGCCCACGATGACAAGGCTGAGCACATTCATAGACACCATCATGGAATGGTCGTTTGGACCGGTGAACTGGTTGCGTGCGGCCATAATGCCGCCGACCAATCCGGCGAAAGCTGCACCAATAATCAGTGCTAACAGCTTGTATTTCTGCAAATTAATTCCGGTTGCCTGGGCGGCGATTGGATCTTCCTTGATTGCCAACCAGGCACGCCCAGTGCGTGAATCCTGAAGTCTGTTATAAATAAAAATGGATAATGCGACAAATGCAAAGATGAGATATACATAATCTACATCGCTTGTAAACGGTTTACCAAACAGCGTTGGTCCATGAATATCATTCAAGCCGCGCGGACCTCCGGTGAAATTTGTCAATGTATCGCTTTTAAGCAAGATGCGGATGATCTCGCCAAAACCTAGTGTCACAATTGCAAGATAATCCCCACGAAGCCGCATGAGTGGCAATCCGAGCACAAAAGCAGCAGCGATAGCCATTAGGANGGCAACCACAATCGATGGCCAGAATCCCCACATCAAGTTATGCGGCTCCGGTGCGTTTAACAGACCGACACTATAGGCACCCATCGCAAAGAATGCAGCATATCCGAGAACAAGCTGGCCGGATAAACCTACGACGATATTCAAACCAATTCCTGCGATGACATATAAACCAACCAGGCCGATTACGAAGTTCATATAGGAACCCCATTTTGTCGGAAGAATCACTAATACTGCTAATAGAACAAGATAAGTGAGATATTTTCCAAATTTACGGACAAGCAGCGGTAGAGTTTCATTGATTCGTGTGGTGAAATTGGTTATGCTGGATTTCAAATTTTGCCACCCGTGTTGAACTGGTTCAGACCGGAGGAATACAGCCAGAGCGCTGCCGATTAAGCCGGTGGCAGTGTAAATGCCAAGGTGAGCGAGAATACCCATTTGTCTAAGATTTAGCAGGAAGTAATCCATGCTTTCAATCGAAAGAGCGGATAGGTATTCCCTGATATCCGTGCCAGATAAAATAAGAAAGGTTAATAACAGGTCAAATAGCGCAACGAAGGCACCTGTAGTAAAACCAGCAGCAAATCCCTGAAAAATCCTGGTGGACGTTTTTCCTGTTCTGCCGCTGGCTGACCAACCGGCCCAAAAGCCAAACAGCATATGGATATAGCCCATGAAGCGGACATCCGGAATACTGCCTCGAAGGACGTAAACACCAAATGCTTTGCTGGCCAGTGTGGCTGCGATCAAATGAAATCCGGTCATCATCATGAAAACCACTATGATGGCAAATACCAGCCCCTTCTGAAAGCTTTCTCGAATTGGATGGTTGTTCATATTTTTTCCTCCGCAAGCACCTCTCCAAGAATACCGGAGGGCTTGAATACCAGGATCACGATTAAAATAACAAATGAGATTACATCTTTGAGTTGGTAGCTGATGTCGAGTGCGGTGGGGCCTATGGATTCGACCAGACCCAGTAACATACCGCCCAGCATAGCCCCTGGAATATTACCGATGCCGCCTAAAACCGCCGCTGTAAAAGCTTTGATACCCGGGATGAATCCGACGAAATAATGAAACATTCCGTTATGCAGCCCCCACATGACACCGGCGGCTCCCGCGAGGGCGCCGCTGATGATAAAGGTGTTACTGATTGTCTGGTTGACATCAATTCCCATCAGAGCGGCAGTGTCTTTGTCCATGGCAACTGCGCGCATTGCTTTTCCAAGCCGTGTTTTTTTGACAAGGAATAAGAGAGCGACCATTAGTAAAATGGAAAGTATGAAAGTGAAAACACCGGTGTAGGGTAGAGTAACATTAGAGCCGTTAATTAGTATTTTCCATCCATTTCCCCGGCTCAGGATTTCAGGGTTTGTATAATTTCTTGTCTGTGGGCTGAATAGAAGAAGCGCCGCGTTCTGAAGAAAAATGGAAGCGCCAATTGCGCTGATCAATGGGATCAGGCGGGGGGCTTTGCGGAGAGGCCTGTAGGCGATCTTTTCCAGAAAATAACCGATTGCTGCTGAAACAGCCATGCCGGCAATAAATGCAATTAGAATAGATAAAACCGGATAAGCGTTTGCAAAAACCAAATCAGGGTTCCCAACTGACGGCACGTTGATGGACTTGGCCGCTTCGAACACAAAGTAACCCGCAAATGCGCCAGTCATCATTACTTCACCATGGGCAAAGTTGATCATTAACAGGATACCGTACACAAGCGTGTAGCCGATGGCGATCAAAGAATAAACACCACCGATGATCAGGCCGGATATGAGAAGCCGCGTCCAGGTTTCAGGACCGTATAGATTTTGTACAATAAAGACAAGGTAAAGTCGCCAGATTATATATACGGCGACAAGAATTCCAAATATCGGACGGATGTATTTCAAGATGTTACGTAATATAAGAGAGCTTTTGGTTTTATCGTTAGGTAGCATAAACACACTCCAAAAAATGCAATAGCATTGAAAATTTCAATATGAAAGGAAAGGTTTCCCTTTCCCTTCATGTTTTGTAATATAGATTTATTGATTAATCAGCTTTTACGTATTCTCCACCGGTAAGGGTCCAGAATTGTGGGCCTTCAACATTGCATTCGCCAATTTCATTGCAGCTGTATGTGCCGCTGATGCCTGTGTAATCGGTCAGGCCGCGAATGGCGTCTACCATGGTGCCTCGTGGAATGTATAGCTTGCCATCTTCACCAAGCATTGATGCGTCTTTGGCCGCTGCGATTAAAGCAGAGGTGCAGTCATAGCTGTTGTACGAGAATGGTGAAAGTACAACGGGTCCTATACCGTATGCAGATTCGTAGCAAACGTCAAAGTTTGCTTTTGTATCGGTCGCGGGTGGTTCTTTCGGGGTTGCGTGGTATGAGCCTTCTCCGTTTTCGCCAGTGAGAGAGAGGTAATCAGCGCCGAAGGTTCCATCACAGCCAAAAAATACGGCGTCTTCAAGGCCTAAAGATTTCATCTGGTTGGATAACACCGCGCCTTCTGCGCTGTACCCACCGAAGTAAATTGCTTCAGGTGCACTTGCGGAAATCGTTGTCAGGATTGGGGTATAGTCAGCCTCACCTACGGTGATACCTTCGAAAACAACTACTTCCCCGCCAAAACCTTCAAATTCAGACTTGACAATTGTCGCGAGCCCTTTACCGTAGGTCTCACCGTCATGCAGCACGGCGATCTTTGTGAAACCAAGCGTATTGAACATGTAATCCGCTGCGGCTGCGCCCTGTGCATCATCAGTGAAAGGAACGCGGTTGAAAACTGCGGATCCCATTGCGGTTAGAGGGGGATTTGTGGCTGAAGGGG
>JGI24724J26744_10002171_pt1 | contig 13120 bp, 9 predicted proteins | sample Cruoilmetagenom7_FD_26744 | JGI IMG/M metagenome (IMG submission 26744)
ACCGAAAACTTTGCCCGGATATTTGATGGTTCCGAGTTCTGGCACGTTCTTTGGGTCACATTGTTTTACACGATTTTCGGCACAATCGGCGCTTTGGTTGTTGGCCTGTTTGCCTCGCTGTTACTGAACAAATCTTTCAAAGGTCAGGGCATCATGCGCGGCCTTTATCTGTTTCCCTATGTGGCCCCGGTCATCGCTGTGGCGTTCACATGGGTGATGCTGTTTGATCCGTTCTCCGGCTCTGCCAACGCCTTGCTGATCCAGATGGGCGTGACCGCCGGGCCTATTAACTTTTTCGGCCAACGGCCACTGGCGCTGATCATGGTCACGGTTTTTGAAATCTGGCGGTATTTCCCGCTGTCCTTCCTGTTCATTCTGGCCCGCATGCAGTCGATCGACCATGACATGTACGAGGCGGCCGATATGGATGGCGCAAGCCCCTTTCAGAAGTTCTGGTACCTTTCGATGCCCCAGCTACTTGGCATCCTGTCGGTGCTGTTTCTGCTGCGCTTTATCTGGACCTTTAACAAATTCGACGACATCTTTTTGCTGACCGGTGGGAATGCGGGCACGCGCACGCTGACGGTCAATGTCTATGAACAGGCGTTCGCTGTTTCCAACATCGGTGCAGGTGCTGCGGTGGCGGTTGTCATCTTTGGCTGCCTGATCGTGTTCTCGCTGTTCTTTTTCCGATTTATCAGTCGCGAGGAAGGGCTATGAATATGATCCGGCGCGGATATATCACCGGCCCGCTGATCGGCGCGCTCTGGACGCTGACGATGGTCATTGTCACCTGCGTGGCGATGTCGTTTTCCACCGGTCAGGCGCTGGCCCCATCGGTTCTGTCCTCGTTGGTTCTGGGGGCGTGGCTGGGCTTTGTCTGGCTGCCCGATGGCGGGCGGGAACGCGCCAGCCGGATTGTCATGACTGGCACACTGGCAATATTTCCGCTGGCCGCCTTTTTGTTGTTCCGCCCGGCAATATTTGCACCAGTTGAAACCAGCCTGATGACCAAGGCCATAGCCTGGATCATTCTGGGCGTGGCCACGGCATGGCCGCTTGAGCGCATGTTGCGCGACCTGCCCTACCGCGCGGCCAACCGGCATGAATTCGAAGAAGCGGTGATCCGGTTTCTGACCGGCTTTGGCTATATTTTCTTTACCGTCATCGTCATCATACCGTTTTACGTGATGGTGATGACCAGCCTGAAAAGCCAACAGGCGCTGTTGCTCAATCCACTTGATTTCTCGCTGGACCTGTCGCTTGGCTGGGGTCTGTTCAAAAGCTATTTTGAACTGTTCGCCAAGTTCAACTTTGGCCTCTATCTGTGGAATTCCTTCTTTATTTCGGTGCTGACGGTGGCGATCACCTTGGCTTTCGCAGTGCCCGGCGCCTATGCGGTGGCGCGGCTTCGGTTCAAAGGACAGGCGGCGGTTTCTCGGTCAATCCTGTTGATCTATATGGTGCCGATGATCGTGCTGGCGCTGCCGATCTACATCGCATTTTCAATGTCGGGCCTGCGAAACTCGCTGTTTGGCATCATCCTGATCTACCCGGTCACCACCATCCCGGTGGCGCTATACATGCTGCAGGGTTATTTCCGCGGCCTGCCCGCCGAGATCGAAGAGGCCGGGCTGATGGATGGGTTGTCGCGTCTTGCAGTGATCTGGAAAATCACCCTGCCGCTGTCACTGCCTGCTCTGGCCAGCGTGTCGCTTTACGTCTTCATGATCGCCTGGAACGAGTTTCTGCTCGCCTTCATGCTGCTTGATGACCCCTCAAAGTTCACATTGACGCGCGGCGTGGCAATGCTGAATTCCTCGGAAATTCCAAGGCAACATCTGATGGCCGGTTCGGTCGTTGCGACGGTGCCGATTATGGTCCTGTTTCTGGGACTGGAACGCTTCATGACAAAGGGCCTGACGGCAGGCTCGGTTAAAGGATGANGATGACAACGACGGACGAACTAAACAAAGCCGCGCGTGACATTCTGCGCCGCAACGACCGGGGCAGCTATACGGTGCCAACGGCCGGGCTTTACCCTTATCAATGGAACTGGGACAGCGCNTTTGCGGCCTTTGGTTTTGCCNGTTTTGACGTGAACCGCGCCTGGGTCGAGCTGGAAACCCTGTATTCAGGTCAGTGGCCCAATGGGATGGTGCCCCATATCCTGTTTCACGAAGTGGATGAGGGCTATTTCCCCGGACCAGACGTCTGGGGCACNGATGGGCATGGCCCGATCGCCTCGTCCGGCATTTCACAACCACCAATCGCGGCCAGTTTCGCCCGTTCCATTTTTGACAGCGATCCGGCGGCAGGGCGTGACCGGATGCAGGCCCTGTATCCCAAAATGCTGGCGTCGCACCGCTGGTTCATGAAACATCGCGGCGAAAGCGGTGCGATCTGCATCACCCACCCATGGGAAGCCGGGCGCGACAACGCNCCCGATTGGGATGATGCGATGGTCAACATAGATGTTTCCGGCGTCGGAACCTATAAGCGGCGCGACACCACCCATGTCGATCCGCATATGCGGCCGACGAAATATGACTACGACCGCTATATCACGCTGGTGAATTTTGGCCGCGAAAACGGTTGGAACGAAGACACAATCCTAGACAACAGCCCGTTTCGCGTCGCCGACCCGACGATGACTTTCACGCTGCTGCGCGCGCACCGTGACCTGAAACGCATGGGCCAGGATCTGGGTTTTGATACGAGCGAACTCGACGACTGGATCGGCGCGCTGGAAATTGGGGCGCAAACCCTGTGGAATCCGGCAATCAACGCCTATGACGCCAAGGATCTGCGCACCGGGTTGTTCACCAACTCTGTCTCCAACGCGTCGTTCCTGAACTGGTACGGGGGGGTTGACGACGCGCGCATGCTGCCCACGCTAAAGCGGGTGCTGTCAGCCGTGCGCTATGGTGTTCCCAGCTATGACCCGCACGGGCCCAAGTTCGACGCGAAACGTTATTGGCGCGGACCGATCTGGGCGATCATGAATACGCTGATCGGCATAGGATTGCGCGATTGCGGGCATCAGGAACTGGCCGAGCAGCTACGCTCCCAAACGGCTGATCTGATCGCAGCACATGGGTTTGCGGAATATTACGACCCCAATACGGGCGAAGCCGCAGGCGGCGGGGCATTCACCTGGACGGCCGCTGTCTGGCTGGGCTGGGCGTCGCCCGATAGTGCATACAGCAACGGAAAGGCTTGAAAATGGGATCTATTGAGCTTCAGGCAGTCGAAAAATGGTTTGGCGACGTTCAGGTAATCAAAGGCGTCGACCTTGCTATTGAAGATGGTGAATTCATCATCTTTGTCGGGCCGTCAGGGTGCGGAAAATCGACCCTTCTGCGGATGATCGCCGGGCTAGAGGAAACCAGCCGCGGGCAGGTTCTGATTGATGCGCGCGATGCCACCGCCGAGCCCCCCGCAAAACGCGGTCTGGCGATGGTTTTCCAATCCTACGCGCTTTATCCGCATATGTCGGTGCACGATAATATGGGTTTTTCGCTGAAAGCCGCCGGTGCCAGCAAAGCCGAGATTGAGGAAAAGGTTGGCCAGGCCGCGCGGGTGCTGAAACTGGAACCCTTTCTAGATCGCCGCCCCAAGGATCTGTCCGGCGGGCAGCGTCANCGGGTGGCTATCGGGCGCTCGATCGTGCGCGACCCGACGGCGTTTCTGTTTGACGAACCTTTGTCTAATCTGGACGCGTCTCTGCGGGTCGAAATGCGTTACGAAATCGCCAAACTGCACCAGACGCTGAAATCGACGATGATCTATGTGACCCACGATCAGGTCGAGGCGATGACGCTGGCCGACCGGATCGTCGTGCTTGACGGTGGCAAAATTGCGCAGGTCGGCAGCCCGCGCGAATTATATCAGAACCCGGCCAATTTGTTTGTGGCCCAATTCATCGGCAGCCCGAAAATGAACGTGATGCCCTGCACCACGTCAAAGGGCGCTTACATTCTGGACGGAAAACGGGGCGGAAAATTTGGCGGCGNGNGCGGCGCGGTTTCGGTCGGCATTCGCCCGGAACATATTCAGCTTGTGGCACCGGGCAAAGGCCAGTGCGACGGAACCGTGGACGTGTTGGAATACCTTGGCGCGGATACATTTGTTATCGTGGATGGCGGCGTTTTGGGCCAGATCACCGTGCGCCAAAGCGGTGACGCTGATCTTAAGCCGGGCGCGCGGGTTGGTTTGGAATTTGAGGCCGGGCAGACGCATTTCTTTGACGACGCGGGGTTGGCCGTCTGAGCCGATAGGTTTTGCGGCCAAACCACAACCCTACCTCGGGGTTAACGGTTATTAGTCAATCTGCACCTGCGCACGGGCATAGCTTTGGCTGGTCTCGCTTAGGTCATCATAAAGCACCTGCACCTCGACCGTCTGGATCGAATTGGCCTTGAACGTCACATAGGGCAGAACCCCATCCGCCGTTTTTAAAGCGTTCGGTGCGGCATCATCAGCGTGACAAGGCTCGGCCTGCAGGACCTGAAAATCNCCGCCATTCACCGCANANCTTATCTGGTGGGTNCCGCAGCGCCATGACAGAAGATTGGTGAAATAAAGCAAATCCTGCCCATCCCAAAGACGCACCGCGATCCATTGCGGCTTTATCGCCTCGACGATTGGTTTGACCTCGCCNGCNGTCATGAATTTACCCGTTGGGGTCTGATTCTCGGCCTCAAAACCAGCCTCTTGTTGGCTTAAAACCTGCGGAACTTGCGCGCTACCCTGACTGCTTGGGTTAAGCATCATCCCGACGCCAAGGCCGACCATCAATAGAAAAACAAGTAAATCCAATTTGATACACTCCAAAGTTCAAAAACTACGATCCGGCTTTTGGCTCGATACCTTCCGCGCTATACTGGCAAAAAAGTGAGCAGCGTCAACATGACGGCAAAGACCGGCAAATCCCAGAAATTCAACGTGGTGATTGTCGCCCAGCACGGGCGGCTGATGTATGAGGCGTTGCTGTTCGCCGCCTCATTGCGCCATTTTGATCCGGATTTCGTCGGACGCCTGCTGATCGCAGAACCGCGTCACGACGGCAAATGGGTGAATAACCCGGTGATCCGAAATCAGGCGGTGCGCGATCTGCTGACCGATACTTACGGCGCCCAGTTCGTGCCCTTCACAGCGCACCATTTCGGCCAAAGCTATCCGCCCGGCAACAAGATCGAGGCCCTGCTGGCCCTGCCCGAAGGCGAGCCGTTTGTTTTCTTTGACACCGACACGCTGGTGACAGGGCCGCTTTCGGCCGTTCCTTTTGATTTTGAGCGCCCGTCAGCTTCGGTTCGGGTCGAGGGCACTTGGCCCAAACCAGACCTATACGGCCCCGGTTACACCGACATTTGGAAATCGCTTTACGACCGTTTTGATCTGGATTTCCAAAGCACGCTGGATATGTCGCAACCAGATGAATACTGGCGCCGCTACATGTATTTCAATGCCGGTTGGTTTTATTACCGTTGCCCCCAAGAATTTGGAAAGCGGTTTCTGGAATACGCGTTGGAAATCAAAGGCTCACCCGGCGAAGCTCTTGCTGCACAAACGCTGGACCCGTGGCTGGATCAGGTGGCATTGCCGCTGGTGATCAAGTCTTTTGGCGGCGGACGTGACGTGCTGCCCGCAGATACGCTGGACGGCGAAACGACAGTTCACTATCGCACTTTCCCGCTGTTTTATGCCCGCGAAAGCGACGCAGCGGTTGCCAAACTGCAAGACGTCGCCGCGCCCAATAAGCTAAAGAAAGTTCTAAAAGAATACGAGCCGATCAAGCGCACCGTCTATCAGAACCGCGGCCAGAAAGTGCGCGCCTTGTTTGATCGCGACAACCTGCCAAGGCGCGAGCAGATGATCCGTCAGCAGATAAAAAAGGCCGGGTTTTGGATGCGCTAGGTGATTGAATTAAGATCGCAGTGTAAGCTGTTATTCTGAAAACATATCTTTCAGATCGGCAAAGCCCTTTATCTCAATCGGATTGCCAGCGGGGTCACGAAAAAACATCGTCCATTGCTCGCCCGGCTCGCCCTTAAAGCGAACAGTGGGTTCAATCACCCAATCCACGCCGCTGCGCATCAACCGATCCGCCAGTGCCCGCCAGTCCGCAAATTCCAGAACCACGCCAAAATGGGGCATCGCCACCATATGCGTCCCGACTTTGCCGGTAGCGGCCGTGGCAAATGGCGTGCCCACATGCAGCGATATCTGGTGCCCGAAAAAATCGAAATCAACCCAGCTTTGGGTTGAACGCCCCTCGGCACAACCAAGCACACCACCATAAAATGCGCGCGCAACGTCCAGATCGGGCACGTTAAAGGCAAAATGAAACGGTGTTGGCATCACATCCTCCTGCAACTTCCGGGCCTAGCCTAAAGCAGATCGCTCTGACCTTCGCAATATGCCCAGAACGGTTGCGCAGATGCTTCTGCGTCCTTACACGTTACGTCAAGTTAACCTGGAGGAAAATAAATGTCAGAAGACAGCCCAACATACGGTTTTGATACGCTGCAAATTCACGCAGGCGCCAAGCCCGACCCCGCAACCGGCGCACGCCAGACACCGATTTATCAGACCACGGCTTATGTGTTTCGCGACGCAGAACACGCCGCCGCATTGTTTAACCTTCAGGAAGTCGGGTACATCTATTCGCGCCTGACCAACCCAACCGTGGCCGTGTTGCAGGAACGTATCGCGACACTTGAGGGCGGCGTTGGCGCGGTGTGCTGTTCTTCGGGCCATGCAGCCCAGATTATGGCGCTGTTCCCGCTGATGGCACCGGGGCGCAACGTTGTTGTCTCGACCCGGCTTTATGGCGGCACGATCACCCAGTTCAGCCAGACCATCAAACGTTTCGGCTGGGAAGCTAAGTTTGTTGATTTCGACGATCTTGATGCGGTCAAAGCCGCCATCGACGACGACACGCGCGCGGTTTTCTGCGAATCCATCGCCAATCCGGGTGGCTACATCACCGATCTGGACGCGATCTCGGGGGTTTCAAATGCCGCCGGCGTGCCGCTGATCGTCGATAACACAACCGCCACCCCGTATCTGTGCCGCCCGTTTGAACATGGCGCGTCACTGGTTGTGCATTCAACCACGAAATACCTGACCGGCAACGGCACCGTCACCGGCGGTTGCGTGGTTGACAGCGGCCAGTTTGACTGGTCCGCATCGGACAAGTTCCCATCCCTGTCGCAGCCCGAACCCGCCTACCACGGGCTGAAATTTCACGAGACATTCGGCCCGCTTGCCTTCACCTTCCACGGTATCGCCATTGGTTTGCGCGATCTGGGCATGACGTTGAACCCACAGGCCGCGCATTACACGCTGATGGGCATCGAAACCCTGTCGCTGCGCATGGAGCGCCATGTGGCCAACGCCCAGAAAGTCGCAAAATGGCTGGAAAATGATCCACGTGTGACCAAAGTGACCTATGCGGGTCTGCCCTCGTCGCCCTATTTTGACCGGGTCAAGAAAATCTGCCCGCGCGGTGCCGGGGCTTTGTTCACGTTTTCGATCAAGGGCGGCTATGAGGCCTGCGTAAAGCTGGTCGACAGCGTTGAAATATTCAGCCACGTGGCCAACCTTGGTGATGCGCGTTCGCTGATCATCCACTCTGCTTCAACCACGCACCGCCAGTTGACGGCTGACCAGCAAGAAGCTGCTGGGGCCGCGCCGGATTCGGTGCGCCTGTCGGTTGGAATTGAGGATGCGGACGATCTGATCGCCGATCTCGATCAGGCGCTGACGAAAGCTATGGCCTAAACTGGTCTGGCCGGGGCGGGTTCATACCCTGCCCCGGCCAACGCCCAGCCCCCAAAGGCCGGGCCTTTTTTGTTTCCAACAAACACACCTGCATCCAAAATCCGAATGAGAAGAATTCAGCCATCCGCGGGATAGGCAAGTCTTTCGCTCGGCGAATTCCTGCTGTAGACTGGCCCTGATAACGGATGGGCCCTGCCCGTCAGCAAGCATGTGGTAGACGACCAGGATGAAGCCAAGTTTCGCCCTCATTCTCAGCCATGACGGCATTCGACTGCTGCGGCGGGCAATGAATGGATGGCGGTGCGTAGGTGAGGTTTCGCCAGACGATCCCAACCTGACCAAACAACTGAAATATCTGCGCCAGACAGCGACCGATCTGTCCGGTGGGAATTTTTCAACCAAACTTGTGCTGCCCAATTCGCAGATCCTCTACACGAAGATCGACGCACTTGGGGCAAGCCATGAGCGCCGGGAACAGGAAATTCGCGATGGGATGGAAGGTCTGACACCGTATCAGGTTGAGGATCTGTTTTTTGACTGGTGCGACGCAGGCGAGGGCTATGCCCATGTGGCCATTGTTGCGCGCGAGACGCTGGAAGAGGCCGAAACATTTGCCCTACAGCACCGGATGAACCCGGTTTCATTTGTTGCCACGCCCGATGGTAACGGATTTACCAAAGAGGTTTTCTTCGCGGCGACAAAGCATTCTCATTCCCTGCTGCCTGACCAGGAACTGGTTGAGCCGGATCACGAGATCATCGTTGAAATCAGTCAATCAGAATATTCGGACGCGCCGGTTGTTGACGAGACAGAGGGTCTTGCAACCCAGCCCGCAGATGATCTGACGTCCGAGCAACCAGACCTGAGCGACGATGCTGAACAGGGCGAAACGGATGCTTTGGACCATAGCGACGACAACGACGCCTTGGGTGATCTGACTTTCGCCACCCGCCGTCAGTCCGGCAACACGCAATCAGACCAAGAACCGCTGCACCTGAAATGGATCGCACCGCGCATTGCTGTAACCGCGCCCGTTGAGGTGGCCGAAAACAGCCCCGAAGCCCCCGCCAAAGTGGTGCAGGTCACCGCAGCGGCACTTGATGCGGGCAAGATTCCCAAAGCTTATCTGGCCGAGCAGGACAGTCGGGTTGCCCCCAAACGGGCGCTGACAATCCCCCCGGCGCCCGTGGATGACACGTCCCAGCCAACGGGCCAGCCAACGGGCCAGCCGGTTTCCAGCCGACGCGAAAAAGAAGCCCGCGCACTTACAATTTTTGGTGCCAGAAACCGGACCAAATCCGGCGAGCGCCCTACTCGCCCGCGTCTGCCCATTACNGTTGGNCTGGCAGCCGCAGTTGCCACAGTTNTTTGTGTGTCGGACATTTTCGTCGGAACTTCGATCACATCGGCCGGATTCTGGCGCGGCAATAGCGCCAGCGGGCCGGGCCTGACAGCGCAGCCGGTCGTAGCCTCGGCTGGGTTTCTGGAAGAAACCACACCAAAGGCCGGGACACCGCAGGCCGACCAAGTCGAGGTCGCAATAGAAGTTGCCTCCCTTAGCGCAGCCGACATTTCAACCGATGCGATGGTCGCCCAGCCCGCACCAGAGGCCGCCAAGGTCGCAAGCACGCCCCCCCTGACCGCGCCAGAAGCAACCGCCGCCTATGCGGCTTCCGGCATCTGGCAACGCGCACCGCTGCCCCCAAGCGATCTGGCCACCGACCGGATTGACAATGTCTATGTTGCCTCAATTGACAGGATCGTGGTCAGCAATGACGCCGTGGCGCTGTTATCGCGCAACGCGATTTCCCCCGATGCACCGCTGTCGCAAATGTTGCCGCCACCCCCCTTGGGAACGGCTTTCGATCTGGATGAACGCGGGCTGGTACGGGCAACGCCGACCGGTGCGCTGACGCCCGATGGCATTCGGGTGTTCGCTGGAAAACCTTCGTATGTGCCCCTGCTGCGCCCCACAACCGGCCCGGCCATTTCCGACGCGCCGGCCCAGCCCGCAGAATTGTCTGCAGAAATGGCCGCATTGGCCAAAAAGAAACCAATTCTGCGTCCGGCCAATCTGATCGAACAAAACGAAAAAGAACGGTTCGGCGGGCGCTCGCTGGCCCAAATTGGAAAGGTGCGCCCGATCCTGCGCCCGGCATCCGCACAGGACCTTGGACAGGTGACAACATCGCCCGCCGCTTCGGTCGTGCTGACCAGTTCGCGGGTGCCCACCAGCCGCCCCAGCAATTTCCGGTCTGCCGTTCAAAAAGCACTGGCCGAAGCCCTGGTTCAGGCATCGGCAAACCCCGACGTCGTCGTCACCTCTGCAGCAACTGTCACACGGTCTGCCCCTTCGATCCCGACCAAAGCGTCAGTCGCCACCGAAGCGACCCAAAAGAATGCAATGAACCTGTCTGCGATTAACCTGATCGGTGTTTACGGGTCCGCCAGCGAACGGCGCGCGTTGGTCCGGCTGAAAAGTGGACGCTATGTGAAGGTGCAGGTTGGTGACCGGCTGGATGGCGGGCGCGTCAATGCAATCAGCGCCGTCGAACTGCTGTATACAAAAGGCAAACGCAACCTGAAGCTGAAGCTTCCGACAGGTTAATTGCAGCGACCGGATACGCCCCGGACAGCAAGATTTAAGAAAGATTTATGGAAAACTTTCTGGTTCAGGCAACGATATACCTTGGTGCCACGGTCATTGCAGTTCCGATTGCCAGCCGGTTGGGGCTGGGCTCGGTTCTGGGCTATCTGCTGGCTGGGATCGTTGTTGGCCCGCTGATCGGGATGGTCGGTGGCAACACCGAAAGCCTGCAACATTTTGCCGAGTTCGGGGTGGTGATGATGCTGTTCCTGATCGGGCTGGAACTGGATCCCCGCGCGCTTTGGGACATGCGTCACCGACTGTTGGGGCTGGGCGGATTGCAGATTGCGCTGACAATCGCACTGGTTGGGGCGGCAGCGATTGCACTGGGGCAAACCTGGCAGGTGGCTTTGGCTATCGGGATGATACTTTCGCTGTCTTCAACGGCCATCGTTTTGCAAACGCTTAACGAAAAGGGGCTGATGCAGACCCCGGGTGGGCGCTCGACTTTTTCGGTTCTGCTTAGTCAGGATATCGCAGTCATCCCGATGCTGGCGCTGATGCCTTTGTTGGCAATTTCGGTTCTGAGCCATGGCGCCGACAGCGGGCACGCGGCAGGCATGTCGCTGGTTCAGGGCCTGCCGGGCTGGGGCGTCACCTTGGTGACGCTGGCGGCTGTTGGCGGCGTTGTTGGGGCCGGCACCTTTCTGATCCGCCCGATCTTTCGGTTTATCCACGGGGCGCATTTGCGCGAAATGTACACAGCCTTTGCGCTGCTGATCGTAATCGGCATTGCCTTTGTGATGTCGCTGGTCGGCCTGTCCCCTGCCCTTGGCACATTTCTGGCCGGTGTCGTTCTGGCCAACAGCGAGTTTCGTCACGAGTTGGAAAGCGACATAGAACCGTTCAAGGGCCTGTTGCTGGGGCTGTTTTTTATCACTGTTGGCGCGGGCATTAATTTTGCGGTGCTGCTGGGCGACCCGCTGGTAATTATTGGGCTGACACTGGGCTTGATGGCCCTGAAAGGCACCGTGCTATTTGGTCTGGGCCGGGTCTTTGGCCTAAAGGGGCGCAATCAATGGCTGATGGCGCTGGGGTTGGCACAAGCGGGTGAATTTGGCTTTGTACTGGTAAGTTTTTCGGTACAGCAAAACGTTCTGCCGGCGGATTTATCCGAGACATTGTTGCTGATCATCGCTCTGTCGATGCTGCTGACGCCGCTGTTTTTCATCCTGTTTGATGTCCTCAGCAAGCGCATGGATGCACAGGGCCCCGACGCCGAACCCGACGAGATTGACGAACAACATCCGGTGATAATCGCCGGGATTGGGCGGTTTGGTCAGGTGGTGAACCGGCTGCTGCAAAGCACCGGCATTACCACCACAGTTCTTGACCATAATCTGGAAACGATCCAACTGGTGCGCGCCTTTGGTGCCAAGGGCTTTTTTGGCGATCCGACCAGACCAGACCTGTTACATTCTGCCGGTCTGGACAAGGCGCAGGTTTTGGTGGTCGCGCTGGATGACAAAGAAGCCTCGATAAAGTTGATTAAATACGTCCGTGGCCACCGGCCCGATCTGCATATCGTGGCCCGCGCCAGTGATCGGCTGCATGTGTTCCAACTTTATCGCGCCGGGGCCAACGACATCGTGCGCGAAATGTTTGACTCGTCCCTGCGCGCCGGGCGCTATGTTCTTGAAAACATGGGACTATCAGAGTTTGAGGCCCATGAAGCCGAAACGATGTATTACAAACATGACCGCAGTGCGATGCGCGAACTGGCTGACGTTTGGGACCCCGATATCCCACTCACCAAAAACAAGGCATATATCGAGACATCACAGCGGCTGGACAAAGATCTGGAAGCCGCATTGCTGGTGATGATGAACGGAAACAACGACGAAGGCTAAGTCAGCCTTCGCTAACCCCGGCTTCGGCGAAACTCGCCATGCCTGAATGGCAGGCCACCGCCCCTTTCAGGATGCCAATCGCCAAGGCCGCACCAGAACCTTCGCCCAATCGCATCCCCAGTGACAGCAGTGGGTCTTTGTTCAGCTGCTCCAGCAAGCGCCCATGCGCAGCCTCGGCCGAGACATGGCCCGCGACACAGTGATCAAGTGCACCGGCCTGAGCGCATTCAAGCGTAGCGGCCGCGGCGGTGCAGATGAAGCCGTCCAGTATCACCGGAATATGCGCCACACGGGCACGCAAAATCGCACCGGCCATCGCCACCAGTTCCCGCCCGCCCANACACCGCAGAATTTCCAGCGGGTCCCGATCCGGATTGGCCGCAAGCCCGGCTGTCACAACCTGCGCTTTCAGNGCCAGTCCTGCATCATCAACGCCGGTTCCCCGGCCGGTCCAGTCACTTGCCTGACCACCAAACAATGCCGCGGAAATCGCCGCCGCCGATGTGGTGTTTCCAATTCCCATTTCGCCAGTGACAAGCAGATCGGCGCTTTCGTCTACCGCGTTCCAGCCTGCATTCAGGGCTTCGAAAAACTCGTCCTGCGACAGCGCCGGGCCGGTGGTGAAATCGCGCGTTGGCGTATCCAGTTGCAACGCATGCACATCCATTTTCGCCCCGAACGCTTGCGCCAACTGGTTGATCGCCGCACCGCCGCCCTGAAAATTCGCCACCATCTGTGCGGTCACCTCGGCGGGAAAGGCCGACACGCCTTGCGCCGTCACCCCGTGATTGCCGGCAAATACGATGACTTGCGGATTTTCCAGACCGGGGCGCGG
>JGI24724J26744_10002172_pt1 | contig 13116 bp, 9 predicted proteins | sample Cruoilmetagenom7_FD_26744 | JGI IMG/M metagenome (IMG submission 26744)
TTTTCTGACGGCATTTTACAATCGCTTTATTAAAATCTTGAGTATTATTAATAGTTAAATCATCAATCTGTCGAATTATATCGCCAGGTTTAGCACCGATTCCAAAAAGATAAGATTTGCGATTAAGCTCTGAAATAACCACGCCTTTCTTTTCTGATGTTTTGTAATAAAGACGGTTTTTAGCAGTTAGGTTTTCTACTTTTAATCCAAGGAGTATATAAGCAAGGTTTGGTGCAAGTTTGAGGGGAAACAGCCTGGCAACAAGATTAACTTTGATGTTTTTGGTGTTTCGCCAAATATAAATATTTAGAAGGTCACCGGCAGCAAAGCTTCTCATAGTAGTATTATAGTCCTCAAAAGAATGAATATTTTTATTATTTATAGAAATGATTATATCTCCATTACGAATACCTGCTTTTTTAGCAGGACCGCTTTTTTCAACCGCTTTGACAAGAACCCCGGTCTTTCCTGGAAAACTAAGATAACGGGCGAGTTTCTTATCTATATTTTGCACGGTGACACCTATCCACGGCTGGATAACCTCACCATGTTTAATAAGATCGGAAACAATCTTTCTTGCTTTCGCGACAGGTATGGCAAAACCTATTCCCTGGGCTTTAGCATATATGGCTGTGTTGATTCCAATAAGATCTCCATTAATATTTAATAATGGTCCTCCGCTGTTGCCAGGGTTAATAGACGCATCAATTTGTATAAAATCGTGATATACTCTGTCTTGTGTTTTTATGCTCCGGTTAACAGCACTAATAACCCCGGTCGTTACAGTATTTGAAAAACCAAAAGGGTTGCCGATGGCAATAACTGTTTCGCCTATCATAAGATCGTCGCGGGACGCCATTTTTAAGGAAGGTAGGGGTTGCTTTGTTTCGATACGAAGCACCGCAAGATCTGAAGCCGGATCCGCACCGATAATTTTGGCTGTAAATTCCCGCTCATCTTTTAACACGACTTTAATAATACCGGTATTTGCAATTACATGTGAATTGGTGATAATTATACCACGGTTTCCGTCAATAATTACACCGGAACCAAGGCTACTTCTTTTAGATCTCTGTTTAAAGCCATTATCAAAAAAGTCTTTAAAAAAAGAATCAAAAAAAGGATCNAGGTTAAAATCTGAGAAAGGGTTACTGTGACCTTTNACAGTGTATTCAGAACTGATATTTACAACTGAAGGACTTGCTTTGCGTACAGCCTTTACAACAGGGGTTTCTCGGTTATATTCAACCGCGACAGTTAAATATGGAAAATAAAACAGCACAAAAAATGTTGTAAAAAGGGTTTTAATGAATAAAATGTATTTATTATTTAGTTGTTTTTTAAGCATAGGCAGCTGAAATTTTATTTTAAGAGGTAAAAAATTNATGAACGCGTAAAAGCCGAATTTACCACAGAGAACACGGAGTTCACAGAGATAACTAAANAATAAAAAAATATTCTCTGCGTTCTCTACGCGCTACGTAGTGAAAAAATGCATTTTACAAATTCATAATATTTAACAGGATAAATTATTAAACCACGTTATTATCATGAGTAAAAAAAGCATTCAAGATATAATGCCGTTNATAGAACGTCCAAGCCGGTATCTTGGTAACGAAGTAAATATAATAAAAAAAGATCTGGACAGGGTCAGACTTAAATGTGCACTGGTGTTTCCGGACCTTTATGAAATAGGAACTTCACATTTTGGGCTTCAAATACTTTACAGCATTTTAAATAAAAAGAAAGAGGTTTGTGCGGAAAGGGTTTTTGCTCCCGGTATCGATATGGAAGAACATCTGAGGGCATTAAAAATTCCACTTATGTCCCTTGAAACAAAAACGCCTGTTTGCGATTTTGATTTAATAGGGTTCAGTATTTTATACGAGCTTAATTATACCAACATACTTAATATATTAGAGCTCGCAGGAATCCCGTTTTATTCATCCCGGCGGGATGACTCATACCCGTTGATTGTTGGAGGCGGGCCATGTACATGCAATCCTGAGCCCATAGCGGATTTTTTTGATATCATNGTTGTTGGTGATGGCGAAAACGTGATACTCGAAATAACCGATACGTGGCTTAAGTTCAAAAAAAATCAAAATAACGGAAAAGAAAATCTTTTAAAATTGATGTCTAACATAGAAGGTGTATACATTCCTTCATTTTTCAACCCAGAATTTGAAGAAAACGGTATTCAGACCCTAAGACCAAAATATTCCGATTACACCAAGGTAACGAGAACGATCGCAAAGAATCTTGACACCCTTCCCTTTCCTGACGCTCCGATAGTGCCATACGGAAAACCCGTGCATGATCGGCTTAGACTTGAAATAGCAAGGGGCTGTACCAGGGGTTGCAGGTTTTGTCAGGCCGGAATGATTTACAGGCCGGTACGGGAACGATCTATGGAAACNCTGCTTGAGCTTTCAGAAAAAGCACTGGGGAAAACCGGTTATGAGGATATATCTCTATTATCGCTAAGTACNGGAGATTATGAATGCATTNTNCCCCTTATGCAGAGAATGATGGAAAAATGCGAGACAAGGCATATCGCTATTTCTCTGCCTTCACTTAGAGCCGGAACGTTGACTCCTGAACTAATGAGGCTTATTAAAAAAGTAAGGAAGACGGGTTTTACAATAGCGCCTGAAGCTGGAACCCAAAGGTTAAGAAAGTTTATTAATAAAAACATTTCAGAAAAAGAGATTATTGAAACGGTTCAGAATTCTTTTGATTTAGGATGGCAGGTAATTAAATTGTACTTTATGATCGGCCTTCCTTCAGAGAGAAAAGAGGATATTCAAGGAATTGTTGATCTTGTTAAAAAGCTTAGAAAAATTAAAGGGAAAAATGGGAAGATGGGGTAAGATAAATGTTAGTGTATCGACATTTATACCAAAACCACATACTCCTTTTCAGTGGGAACCGCAGCTTTCCCTGGATGAAGCAAAAGAGAGGATAAAGTACATAAAAAGCAATTTAAAGATGCCTGGAATCCATTTTAAGTGGCAAAAGCCTGAAACAAGCGTGCTTGAGGGGCTTTTTGCAAGGGGAAACAGGCAGCTTTCCAGGTTGCTGGTTTCCGCCCATAAGAAAGGGTGTAAGTTTGACAGCTGGAGCGACCGGTTTAATTTTGGATTGTGGCAAGAGGTATGCGAAGATACAGGGGTGGAGATCGATTATTTTAATAGACGAAAAAGAGACCTTGACGAACCACTTCCGTGGGATCATATTGATACAAAGGTTAGCAAGGATTTTTTAAAAGAAGAAAGAGAGAGAGCCGAGAATCTCGAATCAACAGGGGACTGCCGCATGGGTGATTGTAAAGGTTGTGGTGTGTGTGATTTTGAGATCATCGAACCAAGAACTTTTAAGGAATCTCCAAAAGAGCAACCAAGTAACAGTGGAAAAAGTAACAAAATATCTTATAGAAAGTTAAAGGTATCTTTTTCAAAAACAGGTACGGCAAAATATTTCGGGCACCTGGAACTTGTTAATATAGTGTTTAGAGCAATAAAACGTGCAGATTTAGACATTAAATATTCACAGGGTTTTCATCCAAAACCGAAAGTTTCTTTTGAAAATCCACTTGCAATAGGAATTGAAAGCGAAATTGAAAATATGTATATTGCTGTCAGCCAACTTATAAAAAGGGAAGTGGTGGTCCAAAGATTAAATAAACAACTTCCGGAAGGACTTGAAATACTCGAATGCACAGATGCCCCTTCTAAAGCTGAAATAAACAGGATAGACAGCTTCACTTACCGGGTCCATATAAAAGATTTTGATTTTGATGAAAGCGCTATACAAAAATTTAAGAACCAGGAGGAAGTTATTGTTGAACGTTTGAATAAGAAAGGAAAAATAAATAAAATAAACTTAAAAAAAATTGTATTAAACATTTGTTTAACATCAAAAAAGGAAATAGAATTTATATTGAAGCCGGATAATGGGAAAATCGTCAGACCCTATCAAGTTTTAAAGAAAATCTTTAATTTTACGGATGAGCAAAATAAAAAGGCAATGGTTGTAAAAATAAGGGGCGGNAAAGGTTAAGGTCCCGATTCTTCGATATTAGCCTGAGGNTNGTGGCTTTTCAAATTCTGAGGATGAGAAAAAACACAAAAAGAGTGATAAAATGTATAAAAANATCGTAATTAACGAAACAGAGCACCAAACAAGGGTGGCACTTCTCGAAGAAGGTACNATAGCAGAACTTTTTGTCCAAAGAGGGGATGAATCGGANATAGCAGGAAATATCTACAAGGGAAGAGTGCAAAGGGTTTTGCCTGGAATACATGCCGCATTTATCAATATTGGTTTGGAGCAGGCAGGGTTTATTTATGTGAACGACGTTGCTACACAAAACGATATAGAATTTGAAGAAATGTTCATTAAGATCGAGGAGCCTGATGATGAGGCTTTAGAGCAAAAAGAAGACGTTTTATCAAAGCCATATAAAAATAGTAACTGGCGCATAGAAGAGCTACTGACGGAAAATCAGGAAATAATGGTACAGGTTGACAAATCACCCATAGGAAGTAAAGGGGCACGGATCACATCTCATATCTCGCTTCCGGGAAGATTTCTCGTTCTTATGCCGCAATCAGACCATATAGGAATATCAAGGCGTATAGAAGATACCACGGAAAGGGACAGGCTGAAAGAAATAACCCTGTCTCTAAGAAAAGAAAATTACGGATATATTATAAGAACAGCCGCAGAAGGAATTGCCAAGGAAAAAATTGCCCATGAAATGGCCTTTCTTAATAATATGTGGGAAAATATGCAGCAAAAGTACAAAAAAGCGTCCGCACCATGCCTTTTGCATAAGGAGCTTACAGCAAGCCTTAGAGCTGTAAGAGACTTGATGATACACGAAGCTGAGAAGTTGGTAATAGATTCACGCAAAGGCTATGAATCCATCATTTCATTTATGGAAAAATTCACGCCGGGCTTAAAGGAAAACGTGGAACTATATGAGGGACAGGAACCCGTTTTTGATGCCTATAATTTAGAAGGAGACATTTCAAGGGCGCTTAAAAAAAAGGTCTGGTTGAGATCGGGTGGATACATAGTAATTGAACATACAGAGGCTCTCGTGGCCATCGATATTAACACTGGAAGATATGTCGGAAAGCACAACCTTGAAGAAACTATTTTAAAGACAAACCTTGAGGCTGTAAAAGAGATAGCTTATCAAATCCGTCTCAGGGATATTGGCGGAATTATTATTATCGACTTTATCGATATGGAAAAAAAATCAAATCAGGAAAAAGTGTTTAATAAGCTGAAAGAGGCTTTTACAAAAGACCGAAGAAAAACAAATATTCTGCCAATATCTGAGATGGGATTAATACAAATGACAAGAAAGCGAAATAAAAAGCCACTTTCGAGAATGCTCTGCGAGCCTTGTTTTTACTGCGAAGGTGAAGGATATCTAATATCCAAGCAATCAATATGTTATAATATATATCAAGAGATAAAAAGAGACATAAACGATATAACAAATTCAAAAATCACGTTAAAGGTTAACCCGGAAATAGCAGATCTTTTACATGGTGAGGAACGCAAAGTCATTTCCAGCCTTGAAAAGGAACTTGGAAAGGAGATTATAGTTTATTCAAATTCAAAATATCATATGGAGGAATTTGAAATTTTTGAGAGTTTAAAGGCTTAGAAATAAAAGGCTGTTGGATATACAAAAAGTTCCATTTACTATGAAATCAGCTCTGATGAAATTGCTAAAAGCTTGAAACGGAATATTTGTTGAACCATCCATTTTGACTATTGACAGAAAATAAAGTATATGATTAGGTGATACGTTTAATTTATAAAAAAGGAAAAAACCCTCACAATATAGAAAATAAGAGACCTTTTGTAAAACAAGGTATAACAAAAAGGATAAAATTATGAAAAGAACATATCAACCAAGCAGGATTAAACGTGCCAGAACACACGGTTTTATGAAAAGAATGTCCACAAAACAGGGAAGGAGAATCATCAACAGAAGAAGGGCAAGAGGAAGAGCTCGCCTAGCCGCATAGCCAAGGAATAAAACGCCGAAGGGTTACGAAAAGAGTTGAAAAAATTCTCCTTTAAAAAAAAAGACAAAATTTTAAAAAGGAGAGAATTCCTGCAGATGCAAAAATGCGGAAAAAAAATTCAGGACAGGAATTTTATAATAATTTATTCTGACGGAAGATTTGAAAAAAAGCGAATTGGCATTACGGTTAGCAAAAAACTAGGAAATGCGGTAAAGCGCAACAAAATTAAACGGTTAATCCGCGAACACTTCAGAATGAACAGGGATAAGATTGCAGAGTTTATGGATATTAACGTAATAGCGAAAAAAATGGCAGGAGAAATTTCAGCTGATATGGTTTTTAAATCACTGGACGCAATATTTAAAAAAATACATAGGAGCGAAAATCATTAGAAAATTATTTTTGTTGCCTTTCCTGGTTAGTATAAAAGCCTATCAATATTTGATATCACCACTTTTTGGCCCTACCTGCAGATTTTACCCAACCTGCTCTGAATACACCTATCAGGCGATTAAACGTCACGGCCTGCTTAAAGGAGTATACCTTGGTTTAAAAAGAATTTTGCGGTGCCACCCGTTTAATCCAGGCGGAATTGATCCTGTACCATAAAATCTAAAAGGAAAAAAGAGAACTGTTTCAAAAAAAAGACTTTAAGACACTGAGACATTTCCCTGCCAAATTAAACCTCTATTTGAATAGACTTTATGTATGGAGAATAATCGAAACAGGCGGAAACTTCAACCGCTTGAATATATTAGATATATAGAGGATGGCGCTGAGGCTTCACTAAAGTGCCTAAATTTAAGCCTGACGCAGAAATCGGGCAGATAAGCACAGACTTCGAAATGGGAAGTTTTGAATTTGCTTCGGTAGTATTAAAATAACAGGAGAAAAAAATGGAACAAGGCAGGATAATAATAGCAATTGTGCTTTCTATTCTAGTATTTATAATATGGGATTTTTTCTTTTCAGGGAAAGAAGATGTCAAAAAGCAGGAAAAAAAAGCTGAAGTAGTACAAGTTGAGAAAGAAACACAAAAAGAAGAACTGTATCAAAAGTCACATGCTAAAGAAAAAACCGTTGAAGAGGAAAAAGAACTTGTTGAAAAGAAGGATGAATTAATAGCGGAAGAAAAAGCAGCAAGGATAATAACGGTTGATACACCTTTATACTCAGTAAAGATTTCNGAAAAGGGAGCATTATTTAAAAGCTTTGTTTTAAAAAANTACAGGGAGGCAGTAGAAAAAGATTCTCCGTATAAAGAAATTATTGTAAAAAAGAATAAAGAGGGAAGCGTTATTATCGGGCTNGAAGAAAACAGTATTGAAGGAATAGAAAACGCTATCTTNTTTANCAATTTAAATAANGATACGGTTACTGTCGTTAACGAGACNAGAGAAGTTGGTTTTTCATGGGAATCGCCGGAAGGAATCATTTTTGAAAAAGTATTTTCNTTCTCACCTGAAGAATACACNATAGGGCTTAATATTAATATAAAAAATGGATCAGGGCAGGCTTTTAATGATAAANTAAAACTTTCTTTAATAAAGTATTTTAAGCAAGAAAAAGCCATGTACGGATTTGAGGGACCAAGCGCACTAATAAATAATAAACTTGAACAAATAAAAGTNAAAAAAATAGAAGATAAAAACATATTTTCAGGAACCTTTAAATGGATAGCTTTGCAGGATCGATANTTCATGTCTAGTATTCTACCGGAAAATAATGAAGACGCTCCGGAAAAGTNAANNANGAAGCTTTTATTTAAAGATAACATGCTACAAGCGCAATATATTTTACCAAGCATTCGGGTAAATCCAGGAAGGCAGAAAAAAATTGAGTATAAGCTGTTTTTAGGACCTAAAAGCATGAAAGTTTTGAAAAAAACAGGTCATAGTCTAGACAAAGCGATTGATTTTGGGATGTTTGATATATTAGCAAAGCCGTGTCTGTGGATAATGAATTTCCTGCATGATAATGTTATACATAATTATGGCATAGCTATAATTATTTTAACAATGTTCACAAAAATTTTATTATGGCCGCTTGGTACGAAGAGTTATAAGTCTATGGGCGAAATGAAAAAAATTCAGCCACTAATGGCTGAAATAAAAGAGAAGTATAAAAATGATAAGAAAAAGATGAATGCAGAAGTTATGGGTTTGTACAAAACCTATAAAATAAATCCGGTGGGAGGATGTCTGCCTATGGTTGTGCAGATACCCGTGTTTTTTGCTCTTTACAGGATGTTGTATGAAGCAATCGAGCTAAGGCATGCACCGTTCTTTTTATGGATAAACGACCTGTCTGCCCCAGACCGTCTTTTTAGTTTTGATTTTTCAATTCCGTTCATGCAACCNCCATATGGTATTCCTGTTCTAACNATTATTATGGGAGCATCGATGTTGCTTCAGCAAAAGATGTCGCCACCAATGGGTGATGCGGCGCAGGCTAAAATGATGATGTTTATGCCGATAATATTCACTGTAATTTTTATTAATTTTTCATCCGGGCTTGTTTTATACTGGCTTGTAAACAATGTACTTTCCATGGCACAACAGCATTATATAACTAAGAAAAATGCATAATACGGAGGTCAGAAATGACGTCTTATATAGAATTTGAAGGGAAAAATATTGAACACGCTATTAAAAAGGCTTGCGGTAAGCTAAAAATTGATAAGGAAAAAATAAGGTATAAAGTGATATCTTATGGTTCAACAGGCATTTTTGGTTTGGCTGGAAGGAAAAAAGCAAAAATAAAAGTTTCTATGCCAGAGGAAAAAAAACTGGAGGCAAAAAAGCTGGAGGCAAAAAAGCCAAATAATAAACCAGATAATAAAGAAGATGATAGGAAGTATTACGATAATAAAGAAAGCGAAGTAAAGGAAAATAATGTCCAGACAGGAAAAGAGGTCTTACAAAAAATAATAGATTCGATAACGGAAGATGCAAAAATAGCAATCGAGGTAAAATCGAATAAAACTATATATAATGTGGTTGGTGGAAACTCAGCTTTGCTAATAGGCAAAAGGGGAAAAACACTTGAAGCGATACAATTAATTGTTGAAAAAGTAATTAATAAAAAAAATGAAAAGAGAAGCAGAACCCTGGTTGATATTGAGGGGTACGTGGAAAAAAGAAATTCATATCTGAAAAGCCTTGCAAAACGCCTTGCAGATAAGTGCAAACGTTTTGGGAAACCAATGTCGCTGGGAGAGATGAACCCACATGACAGGCGAATAATTCATATCACTTTAAAAAACGATAAAGAGGTCGGTACAAGAAGCAAAGGAGAAGGGGCCTTAAGAAAAATCGTGATATTTCCCAAAAAGAGTTCTCATCAAAAAAAAGAAAGGTTTCCCGATAAGGTTGAAAACGCAAATTAAAATATCATAAGAGCTACAGAGCCAAGAGCTGTGTCATCACTAATGAAGCAGAAACACAAAATAGCTCTATCAGATATAAAAACTCACCTTCTATTAAATTCAAAATGAACGACTCTACAATAACGGCAGTTGCAACGCCTCCCGGAAAAGGCGGAATAGGAATAATTAAAATATCCGGAAAAGATGCCTTGTCCATAGCAGAATCTATCTTTGTCAAAAAACAAAGAAAAAACCCCTCTGAAAANAAAGANNNNAAAAAATCTTTTTCTAATAAACAACCGCAATTTGAATCACACAAACTTTATTTAGGAAATATTATCAATGACAAAAAAGGCAAAAATATTGATGAGGTTTTGCTATCTGTAATGAAAGCACCAAACTCTTATACAAAAGAGGATGTTGTAGAAATAAACGCACATTCGGGACAAATAGCTTTAAATGAAATTCTTAAGCTTATAATAGAAAAGGGGGCAAGGCTTGCCAAACCAGGTGAATTTACAAAAAGAGCATTTATTAACGGGAGGATAGATCTGACTCAGGCAGAGGCGGTTATTGATATTATAAATGCAAGGACAGAAAAATCACTTGAAATAGCAAACTTGCAAATAGATGGAAGGCTGAAAAACCGCATAAATTTAATAAGAGATTCCCTTATAAACATTTTAGCAGAAATTAATGCAGGAATCGATTTTCCAGATGAAGTGGGTGAAGGTTTAAATATAAATGAAATAAAAAACCAAATTACCAGTGAAGCAGTCAAACCGCTGATGGAACTTCTTGAAAACTATAAAAAGGGACATGTTTTTAAAGAGGGGATAAGACTTGTAGTAGCAGGAAAACCTAATGTTGGAAAATCGAGCCTTATGAACAGGTTGGCTAAAAAAGAAAGAGCAATAGTAACTTCAGTGCCGGGAACGACAAGAGATGTAATTGAAGAAATAATTAATATAAATGGCGTTCCTGCTATTATCAGTGATACAGCAGGATTGCATGATTCTAATGATCCTATTGAGATACTAGGAATAAAAAAAGCATATGAACATATTAACGTTTCGGACATCGTTTTATTCATGATCGATGCAAGCAGAAAATTGACAAAAGAGGATTATAAAATAAAAAAAGATTTTAAATATAAAGAAATGATCATGGTTATTAATAAAATAGACCTGGTTGAAGATGATTTTAAAGTTGAGATACCGGAAAAATGGAAGAGAATAAAAAAAGTTACAATATCCGCTCTGTATGATAAAGGAATAGGTGAACTAAAAAAGATGATTGAAAATGCTTATACAGGCGATTTTGGAATGAATATACAAAACACAACAATACCAAATTTCAGGCATAAAAAAGGAATAGAAAAATGCCTGGAAAAAACTTTAAGAGCTAAAAGAGGAATAAGCAAAGAAACACCCTTTGAGATGATAGCCATTGATATTAAAGAAGCGATGGATTCTTTAGAAGAAATAATTGGGGTTTCGGTAAAAGATGAAATATTAGATAAAATATTTAACAAGTTTTGTATCGGCAAGTGATTGTTTCACGTGAAACAATCAGAAATTTCTGAAGATATAAAAAGGGGAGTCTGGCGATGGAGATAAATTTTGAACCATTTTTTAAAAAATATGAAGAGCTCGTAAAAGCAGCTGATGATGTATTCGAGCGTGTGTCCAAAGAGCATTCTGAATGTGTGAAGTGTAAGATTGAATGCTCTGACTGCTGCCATGCAATGTTTGACCTTACTTTAATCGAGGCTATGTATATAAACCACAAATTTAAGGAAAAGATCGAAGGTAATGCCAGAGAAGTGATTATTAACAAGGCTAACGATATTGATCGGCAAATTCATAAAATAAAGAGAAAGGCGTTTAAAGAATTAGAGGCGGGCAGCAGTGAAGATGAGATACTTGCAAAGCTGGCCGGGGAGCGGGTAAGGTGCCCTTTACTTAATTCTAAAGATAGTTGCGACCTGTATGAATACAGGCCGATAACTTGCAGATTTTATGGAATACCTACATCTATAGGCGGAGTTGGTCATACTTGCGGAAAATCAGGCTTTATTGAAGGAGAAAAATATCCAACAGTCAATCTTGATATAATACATGGCAGGCTTCAGCAGATTTCTGCGGAGTTTGTAAAAGAAATAAGAACTGAGTATATAAAACTTGTTGACATGCTTGTTCCGCTTTCCATGGCGCTTCTTTCCGTTTATGATGAGGAATATCTGGGGATAAAAGAAGATTCTCAAGCTTCGCACCCCTTATCTACAGCGAAGCATTAATTCCTGAAGAGTTGATTCGTATCGAAGGGGTGAATCGAGACGGCTATATCATTTTCTTCCAGGTGATATGAATATAATCAGTAGCAGCGTGTCCTGATATTTGGGATAAAGTGCATGAGTTGCTAAATTATATAAAGTTGTACATTTATCCCAAATATAAGGACACTGCGAAAGAGTGGAGAAGGTGACCAACATATCACCTTACAGAAAATAATATAACCGTCTCGATTCACATCTGATCTTATATCTTACGCGACACCAGAGCATCACTTTTTGCAAAGAAAGAGTGCGAAACTTGAGGAAGATTAAATAACAAAACAGGGAAAAGGGCAAAGGAGTTGGAGATGGCAGAAATTTCTTTTGAAGAGGCTGAAAAAAGAAAAAAGGCAGTTTTTGACTGCATGTCACCGAGACGGCAAAAGCATATCCTTAAAAAGGGATTTGATAAATGGGATCCTTTTCAGGAACCTAAAGATCCTATTGATATTCGGAAAGATAAAACAAAGCGTACGAGCCAGATGCTCATTAGAGAGTTTCTTCAAGAGACCAGTGTTGAAAAATACAGCAACGCATACGGTAAAGGAGTTGTGGATATTTGTATCGGAATAATAAACGGAGACGAACGCTATATTGCCATGCTTGAATTTGCAAACTGGTATACTGAGCTTCTTAAAAAAGAAGGATATGAATAATCGTAGCCGTTCACGGCTTGAAACTAGAAAGTAGAGATTGGAAAGTAGAAATTCGGGAGAGATGACCCATGCTTTGCCTCCGGCTACGCAGGGCAAGACCCAGGCCCAACCGTGAACCGTAAACCGGCTTGCCGTGCGTAGCCGAAGGCGAAGCATGGATGTATACAAACCTGCAGAAGAGTTATCAGATATTCTCCGGCACGATTTTGATAAGTGTCACAAAAGTTGGAAAACCCTGTCCAAAAGCAAAAACCAATCACGAAAGCCCGAAAAGACGAAAACGCGAAAAAAAATTAGGGGAAAAGGATGTTTCGTGCTTTCCTCCTTTCGTGTTTTCGTGATAAAAAATAATATCAGACAGAACTCTACATCACAAAACATAAAAGCCAAATTTCTATTTTCTAATTTCAACGTTCCGTGAACGCTTACAAATATGGCAAACTTCGACTACAAAAAAAGTGATAGCAGGAAAAAGTCCAAATTGATTCTTGGTTATTTTAATTCCGTGGCGGGAAAATATGATATGATGAATACCCTTTTAAGCTTCGGTATTCATCATATCTGGAAAAGAATAGCTGTCCGCATGGTGGGTTTAAATAGCGGAGACAGGGTTCTTGATGTGTGCGGCGGTACCGGGGACCTTGCTATTCTTGCAGCCGGAGCTGTCAGCCCGACAGGTCATGTAACCCTATATGACTTTTCCAG
>JGI24724J26744_10002181_pt1 | contig 13085 bp, 6 predicted proteins | sample Cruoilmetagenom7_FD_26744 | JGI IMG/M metagenome (IMG submission 26744)
ACCTGCGCCTTCACGTTTGAGGGCGCAGTTCCGCCGTAGGACGTGCGGCTAGCTACAGAATTTGCAGCACTGAGCACATCATATATACCTTCGTGAATTTGCGGCTTTACGGCCTGCATATCGCTCAATGATACTTCGTGCAGAGCTTTGCCTTGACGTTCCGCAAGCGCAACGATTTCGCCCGTGGCGTGGTGTGCTTGTCTAAATGGCAGACCCAGTTCACGCACCAACCAATCGGCCAAATCCGTGGCCGTAGAAAACGCTGACCCAGCGGCCTCTTCCATATTGGTTTTATTGGGTGTCAAATCTGCAGCCATGCCCGCCATGGCTGCGAGAGCCAAAGATAAAGCATCAAATGCTTCGAACACGGGTTCTTTATCTTCTTGCATGTCTTTGGAATAAGCGAGCGGCAAGCCTTTCATCACCATTGTCAGAGAAATCATCGCACCAGAAATACGCCCTACTTTGGCGCGGACAAGCTCGGCTGCATCAGGATTGCGTTTTTGCGGCATGATGGAGCTGCCCGTCGTAAATTTATCCGACAAGCTGACAAACGCAAATTGTGCCGACGTCCAAATGACAATTTCTTCGGCCAAACGTGATAAATGCGTAGCGCAGATACTGGCACATGACAGTGCTTCTAGCGCAAAATCCCGCGCAGAAACCGCATCAAGGGAATTCGCCATTGGCACGTCAAAGCCCAGAGCCGCAGATGTCATATCCCGGTCAATGGGGTAAGGCGTTCCCGCCAAAGCCGCAGCACCAAGCGGGCTTTCGTTCATACGCTCCCGCGCATCTGCGAACCTCGAACGATCACGACCAAACATTTCCACATAGGCCAGCATATGGTGACCAAAGGTAACAGGTTGCGCCACTTGTAAATGAGTGAACCCTGGCATCAGCGTGTCTGTGTGCGCTTCTGCTTGCCCGAGCAAAGCCTTTTGTAAGTGTGTAATACTCTCGTCAAACCCGTCCAATTGGTCACGTACCCACAGCCTGAAATCCATTGCGACCTGATCATTACGGGAACGAGCCGTATGTAAACGTCCCGCCGTCTCGCCGATAAGCTCGGTTAAGCGGGCTTCGACATTCAAGTGAATATCTTCGAACTCGTCGCGGTAGGGAAATGTGCCTTCTCTGATTTCGCGCAAAATATCATCAAGGCCTTCTTGAATAGCGGCATTATCCGTATCCGTGATGATATCACCGGCTGCCAACATATCTGCGTGGGCTTTACTGCCACGTACATCTTGCTCCGCCATGCGCTTATCGAAACCAATAGAGACATTGATTGCTTGCATTATGTCCGAGGGTTTGTCAGAAAACCTGCCACCCCACATTTTTTGCCCTTTAGATAAGCCACCTTTTAACGAGTCTACCATGTCAATACCTCAAAATTCTACGTCTGTGCCCAAAAAACCTGCATTTGCCATCCGCATAATGTCGCTTATTGCGGTACTTGCCTGTGTTTTTGTCGTTGTTCAATCCTGCTCTATAGAGCAAAGCCCTAGTTTGCAAAGGTTTGCTAAAGGAGGCCTTAAGAAACTACAAGTTTTAGACACCCCGCCCGTACAGCCGCAAATGACCTTTAAGACGGTGGACGGCGGTGATATCAGCTTAAAGGATTTTCGCGGACAGACTGTGCTTTTGAATGTGTGGGCGACATGGTGTGTCCCGTGCGTCGCTGAAATCCCGAGCCTGAACCAATTACAAGCAAACAAAGGCAGTGATGATTTTGTTGTCATCACCATCAGCATGGACAGACATATTGATGATGCGAAGGCTTTTTTCGAAAAGACCAATATCAATGCCCTAACCTTGTACCACGACCCAAGTTATAGCATTAGCGCCAAGGTCGGCGTGCAAGGTATTCCCATCAGTATTATCTATAACCCCAGCGGCCAAGAAATTGCCCGCATCCCCGGAGATATTGACTGGCAAAGCGCGGAAACCACCGCATTACTGGACGCCATTCTAGCCGATTAGAATAACGGCTAACTTTGCGTTTCCATGTTATCTTATCACCTTAACTTGACATAATCAATAGTAATGATATAACCTTTCAGTTATGGGAGGATAAAATTATGACTAAACGCAGATTTCGCAGAAGCTCCATAGAAGCAGATGTCGACATGACACCTATGCTCGATATTGTCTTCATCATGTTAATTTTCTTCATCGTCACGGCAACCTTTCTTGACGAGAGCGGCATAGATATGACCCAACCACACGGCACGGAAGGTCCGGGTAGCAAATCCATCGATGTCTACCTGTTCGCAGACGGAAGCGCGGCCGTAAACGGTACAAGTATCGACATTGGAAACATTCCCGAACGCGTACAGTCCATCCGTGCGGAAGCGCCACAAGCTGTCGTTGTTCTCGGTGCAGACCGCGCCGCAACCCACGGCGATGTCACATATCTCAAGGATAGGCTGGACAGTGCCAATGTCCCCGTGAGTTTGAAAGTACGGACGGAATAAATCTGCCACCATAACCCTACCAACTTTTCACCTTTGTTTAACGTCTAGGACGCGCACCTCTGCCGTTCATCGCGTATCCCCATGCGCTTGTAATATCCTCGACCATTCGTCGTGCAATCTCCCTTGTCCGTCGAACACATGTATTCCCAACATTACAGCATAGTAACCTGCCGGCGAGACGGCTGGGACTGCAAGTTTTTCTTGTGGTCCCAGGCGAATTTAATGGCTCCCCTGCTGCAAGGTATTGGGGTCACACTTAATATTACATAATTATCAGGAGGGAAACATGAATATATTAGAATTTAACAAACTGCTACTAGGGTCCAGCATATTGCTAGGCACATCCGTGGTTGCAATAGCACCAGCGGCTTTTGCACAGGACAGCACCGACGTCATCGTGCTAGATGATAACGAGCAGGTAGAAGAGAAAAAAGACAATGTTATTGTCACGGGGACGCGTATCAAGAGAGATACATTTTCCAGCATTTCACCTATTCAAACCATCACAACAGAAATCACCAAAGACGTTGGCCTGTTTGACCCCGCACAAGTTTTGCAACAATCCGAAGCAGCGGCGGGTCAACAAATCGATTCCACATTTAATGGTTTTGTCCTAGATAACGGCCCTGGATCACAAACTTTAAACTTGCGTGGCCTCGGCGCCAACCGAACACTACTACTCATGAATGGGCGCCGTCTTGCACCAGCCGGTGTTGAAGGCGCTCCAAGCTCACCTTCACTCAACCTGTTGCCGTCTAATTTAATAGAACGCTATGACCTATTGCTTGACGGTGCATCATCCGTTTATGGTTCAGACGCTGTTGCTGGCGTGGGCAACATTATCTTACGTAAAGATTTCGATGGCTTCGAAGTCGAGCTATCCGTAGACCGTCCCGAGCAAAGTTCTGCTGGTACAGATTATACGATATCTGGTGCTTATGGCATTAATAACGATCGCGGTTTTCTCGGCATGGGTATCGAATATGATTTCCGTGATGCCGTGCGTATCGAGGATCGTGACTTTTTCGAAGGGTGTGAAACCACCTATGAGATTACAGACACTGGAGAAATTCGCACTGGTGATATAAGTCGCCAACAAATATATGGACAAATTGGCCTGAATTACCCGGTAGAAGAATGTCGGTTGTCCGCTGTTGGTCGACGTATTCGCCGTGTACCAGGTGGTCTCGGTTTTGTGTATTATACACCAGGTCAATCCAACACAGGTATTCCAAATTATTCTGAAGATATTCAATATGGCGTACCAATTGATGGTGATGGTGATGGCAATGTTGATGTGACCTTAGGNGATTACACATCTAATGGAGCATTTAACAATGCTTCATTCATCAGTGAACAAAAACGTATCTCCTTAATGGCTTACGGTGAATACACACTAGAGGGCGAAGCAAATATCACTCCATATTTTGAGGCACTTCATACGTCTGTAGATGTATTTATTGATTCAGGGGCTTCACAGTTATTTACCGTAGTGCCGGCAAATAACCCGTTCAACCCTTGTAATCCAAACCAACCAAATGGTGTCGATTGCGGATTGGCAGCGGATAGCCTGTTAACCAATCCAAATTATATGGAAAGTTTCCGTAATTATTATTCCGGTGGACCAGGTTCGGCGAATTGCTTTGGATTNTCACGTGCAAACTGTACGCCAGCTAATTTCGGCCTCCTAAATGGTGCTCTTGGCCCTCAACGTTCTGGCGGCGGTGTCGTTGTTGAAGGTGACCGCGACATTACTGACTTAATGATTGAGCAAACCAGATTTGTTGGTGGCGTAAAAGGTGATTTGCCCTTTATGAATTTTGGTAGTTTNAACGATTGGTCTTTTGATAACAGTTTCACATTGAGCATTTCCAAAGGCGAATCACACCGCCCAGGTATTCGTGATGACCGCTTGCATTTTGCACTTGGGTTTGACCCGAACATTCGCAATGCTACTAANCAGTTAGTAGANCTACAAGGTGGCGCATGTGTCGCTGATCCAGGCAGTATTGTATCTGCTGACATCGCCGATGGGTGTGTGCCCGTCAATCTTTTCGCTCCTTCATTATATGACAATGTTATCGGAACGTTCGCCACTCAGGCTGAACGGGATTATTTGTTTGATGACCGCAATTTTGATACGACTTACATTCAAGCCGTAATGAGCGGCTTCGCAACAGGTAATATCCTTGAAGTCCCTGCAGGCAATGTCGGATTAGTGGTAGGTGCAGAGCTTCGCTACGACGAACTAGATTCTATTCCGGACAATGTGGCTAGTGAAGGGTTGTTCTTCGGGTTTTTCTCAGACCAAGGCGCGTCAGGCTCCAAGGTCACAAAAGAAGTATTTGCAGAAATCGACATCCCAGTCGTTGCCGACAAACCATTCTTCGAGCAGTTAGACGTTAACGTTGCTGCCCGAATGACAGATGATGAATTTTATGGTACCAATTTTACGTATTCAGTAAAATCAGGTTGGCGGCCATTCGAATCGTTGCTCTTAAAGGCGACCCACGGCACTTCATTCCGGGCACCAAATCTTCGCGAAAATTTCTTGGCAGGTACATCTGGCTTTGGTAATTTTACGGATCCATGTGTTACTCCTGCAGGCGCTGTTGGTCTTAACGGGCAGTACATCCCTGCAAATGACCCACGTGACCCTATCACAATTGCTAATTGTGCGGCGGACCCTAGCGGATTGGACCCGACAAACTTTTCACCAATCCCAGGCAATGCTGCTACATACAGCGTAGAGAGACGGCAAGGTGGGGCGTTTGACCTTGATGCAGAAACATCAAATTCTTACACACTTGGATTTGCATTCGAACAGCCGTTCTTTGATAGCTTTGATGCATCTCTCAACGTTTCGTATTACAATATCGATGTGAAAAATACTGTCGTCAGTCCAAGCCCACAATTCATAATCAATGATTGCTATACTATTCAAGCGAACCGCCAATCTACATTCTGTTCACGGATTACCCGCTCACCACTAACTGCTACGGCCAATGCGGGACAATTTACTTTGATTGATTCTGGGTTCATCAATCAAGATGAGGAAAATGTTTCTGGCATCGATATAAACTTTGATATCTCCAAGGAAATTCAAATGTTTGATCGTCTAATTGATTGGAGTTTAGATGTTCGGGCCAATTATCTGGAAGAACGTTCATCATTGTTCGTTGATGATAATGGCAACAGTAACTTTGATGATGATCAAGGCGAGTTCGGCTTACCTGAATGGACTGGTCGCGCACGCTTAACTGCTGACTGGAACAACTGGCGGGCTACTTGGCAAACGCGATATGTTGGTGCAGTTGAACAAGATGCAGCAGGTATTGATCCGTTTTCAGATGTATTTCTCGGTGGTGCAGCAACATGCGGGGGGCCGACTATCGGTGACTCCTCTTGTCGTGACGTCGGGTTTGCTGACAAATATATCGTGCATGCAGCATCTGTTCGTTATACAGGCGATTCACTTACCGTAGTTGCTGGTATTAATAACTTATTCGACAAAGCTCCACCGCTTGTCGACCCGACCGAAGTGACATCCATTAACAATGTCGCACTGGGCTCAGGTTATGATTATGATGGGCGTCAGTTCTTCATCAATATCCGCAAGAAGTTTAATTGATAATTAAACTAGCTAAGTAACAAAATTAAAGCCGCCCAGAAAAATCTGGGCGGCTTTTTTATATCTCCAAATTGAGGGAGGGTATCGCCTAATCATACCCCAAAATTTCACGTAAGCCCGGCGCAGCAACATTCACCAACCTTTTTTGCATTACCGGCAATTCACTTGGAATAACCTGCCCATCAGTAACTGATAAATTTTCACGTGCAGTACCGCTTTGCTTACGGTCCGCACCAGCTATCACCCGTTCTTGCCAATCTTCCGGCAGCGCAATGCCGCAGTGCGCCAAAAGCTCGGTAAAATATTCCTTGGCCTCTACGGCATCCAACGCGTTCACGTGCTTTAATACATCTTCATATTTAACCAGTTTCACTTTTGTACCCATCCAAGCCAAGCAATTGTTTTCAAATATTTCCGCCATGGTAGGGATTTTTTGATAAATGCCAAAGATCATCATATTAAGCATTTCATCTATGGAGACATTGCCATTTTTTAAGTGGTCTACGCCGCCTTGGAAATTTTCCGATAGAAAAAATCGCGCCCGCGCCAATACCCAGTCATAGGGGTCTCGCACCATCAGTATATGACGTGTGTGTTTTAAATAGATGGTTGAATTATCTGCAAACAATAAATGGCCCCAACTTAATTTTGGAACCTTCGGGTTAAAGGCTTGCTTGTGCTGCTCTAGCACCGGGATTTGAATAAAAGCGCTGTCGTATTGTTGTGCTACCGGCACAAACATTCGCATAATATTTTTCATCAAATGTGAGCCACATTTGGGCACACTGTTTAGAAATACAGGCGCAATTAGCGGAACCTGCTGATAGTCCGTATTAATCTGGTTAAGTGTATCTGGCTTGGCAATGACGCGCGGCATAAATCTCTCCCTGTACTATATTCATCTATCAAGTTTTTGTCCAAATTAACAGACAAAAAAAACGGCAGACCCAAAGGCCTGCCGTTTTTTCTTACGTATTTATGTGGCTTAGTTAAACGACTTTGTTACGTTGAAGAAGAACTCTCTACCGATTACGTCATAGTTTGACGAGAAGTCCGTAGCACCAACCCGGGAAGCTTGCCCATTACCTGAACCGCCTAACGAAACATTCGGTGGCTCTTCACCAAACAAGTTTCTGACACCGGCCGTTACATTAATACTATCACCAAATTCACGTGACGCAGACACGGTATGATAGGTAATCGCTTCTGTCCTCAATTTATACGATACAGGAACACCGTAAAGTAATTCTGCACCGCCAAGGCGCGTGAAGCGTTTTGCATTTGAAGTGCTACCTATATAATCCATCCGGTATAAGAACTGCCAAGGGCCTTCCGTATCCAGATTAAACCGTAAGAAACCAGTAGTTTTTGGCTCACCAGACTCACCGTTAAACGACTCAACTGTACTCGTTGCCAGTAACTGGATGTCATCCGTTAGCTGATGGGTTGCCTGTCCATCAACAACGAGACGTCCAAACCGTGTATCACGTCCATAACGAACCGTAAGGTCGAGGCCTTCATTAATTTGTGAGTTCACATTGATGAAGCTGTCTCTGATACCTGCAACCCTAAAGGCATCTACACCTGGTGGGTTACGTGTAATGAGATCACACAATGGCTCGGTAGCAAAGCTTTCGGAAGTATAGCAACCGCCAAGAATGGCACCGGCACCAAGGACTGAAACCTCATCTTCAACTTCAATTTTGAAATAGTCGAGCGCAATTTGCAAGTCTGCAAACTCTGGAGACCAAACAGCACCAATTGTATAGTTTTTGGAATTTTCAGAGTTCAATACACCAATACCACCACCACGTGTAATCGTAGTTGTAATAGCACCACCTGTGAAATTGTTCGGGATACCATCTGCAGCACAGTTATTCGCTGTATTTTGCGTAATCGTACCATTCGCCAAAGCAGCACCCCACCTAACACATGGATCTAATCCCCTTGTGTTCCGTGAGCTTGTTTGGTTAGCTAAAAACAGCTCAAACAAGGCTGGTGTTCTGAACGAAGTACCATGGGTCGCCCGCAATCTGAATTGCGGAACAACTTGCCAGTTAGCTCCAATTTTATAGGTTGTGCCCTTACCAGCGCTGACATCTGACCCGAGAGGTACAGACGTGCCATTGGTTGTTGGACTAGCTGTTGTACGCGTGTTGCGAACAGAACCCTTCAATGTAAAGCTTTCCACAAATGGCTGATCACGTAATACGGGAACATCAATCTCGGCGTAAAAGTCGCTTGTTTTAGTTTTACCTGCTGTAATACCTGCTGCAGATGTCAACCAAGCATTGCCAGCAAGGATAATATCACTCGGCGTGTCATTAATTTCGTCGCGGCGCAATTGTGCCCCGACGGCCAATCCAACCCAGCCAGCAGGCAACTTAACAAGATTACCTGCGGCATATGCTTCAGCTGTCAATTGCGTATAAGATGTGTTGCCAGTTTCCGTGGTGAACAAAAAGTCCTTTACATCTTGTGTAATATTACCTGCCAATAACTGTGGGTCAAACCACGGCACATCAAGACAAGGAAGCCCTGCAACTGATGACACCGTACCTACACAGCTGGTGGTAGAGAAATTACTATCGCGGATAGAATCGTTTCTGATTTGGTCATCCGTATAAGCACCTTGGTTGTTACTATACTGGATATGGGCATCCCAAGACCAACTGTCATCTAGGAAACCACCCAATCCTTTAAAGTCACCGGACAGGCCACCTACAAGACGATAATAGTCAATTTCAGTTTTCGAATCATTGTGATCTGTAATGGCGGTCGGGCTATACCATTGTGCATTACCGGACCATCCGGCAGCAGTAGGGTTCGTGTTAGGAGTGCCAAACGCGGATTCACCGTAAACATAGCTCCAAAACTGACGGTAATTATTAGCCTTGGTCACGCGGCGATTATATAGCGCCTCACCGTAAGCCGTAACACCATTACCCATTTCCAGTTCGCCTTCCGCCATAAGCGTGATGCGTTCCTGCCCAGGGATAAGAGATTGTATATCTTGGAATGGGTGATCGCCGTTGGCAAGTCCACGGGCTTCGGTACCAACATTAATGCCATTCCAATCTGGTAAGTATGAAATGTCATTTTGGTCGTAATAAATCGGGAAGAAACCGTTTGGCACCGAGATATTAGCGCCTCCATTACCACCTTGATTTGGATACGGAGACAAGCCCGCACCAGCTAAAGCTCCGTCATAATCGTATTGAACAAGCAAGTTAGCAAGGCCTGGTGTCCCAGGAGGTGGATTGGCTCCCGGAATATTCCCTGCACCGTAATCATAAATCCAAACATGACCCCATAACAGGTCAATACATTGTGGTTCACCTGTACGTGGGTCAATCACATCAGCACGACTACCGTCACCGTTCGCATTAAACACATAATTCGAAGCGCAATCGTAATAATCACGGTCACCACGTGCCATTTCGCTACGTTTGTAGTAATCACCTGTTACGCGCAACCGACCACGGTCGAATGTCTTGCCCCAAGTACCACTGGCACGAAGTTGCTCACCACCAGATTGTTCTGGTTGTGATGCAAAGAAATCAATGCCCTTATAATCGTCTTTCCTGGTAATGTAGTTAACCACACCAGCAACAGCGTCAGTACCATAAATAGACGAAGCACCGTCTTTCAAGATTTCTACACGCTCGAGGGCAATCGTTGGCAAAGTATTCAAATCAAAATTTGAAACTTGCCCCTGCACACCGGAAGGTCCAGCCCTGCGTCCGTTTACAAGGGACAGTGTACGGTTAGCACCCAAACCCCGTAAGGATACGGATGATGAACCCAGACCACCAGCTTGAACAAATTGGTTTGACGTAGCCGCTGTCACTTGTGGCGAACCAGAAGCTACCGTTGCAGTTTGGAGCAACGAGCCAATATCTGAAATCCCTTCAAGCATGGCATCATCCATTGATAACACATCAATAGGTGCCTCACTGGAAAACCCGTCTCTCTTGATCCGTGACCCCGTGACAACAATAACATCACCAGATGCTTTTGTTTCTGTTTGTGCGGATGGAACTTGAATGACGTCGTCCGCAGTATCTGTTTCCTGTGCAAATGCATTGCCGCAACTTACGGCAACAATGGCAGTGGATTGCAATAATCTTTTTAAATAGGTTTTGTAGTCTTTAGTAATTCTCTCATTTGTAGTCGATTTCATATCGGTCCCCAAAAAGGTATTTAGTCAAGCAACACGCTTTAGCCCAAGAGCACACCCGTGCTCTCGGTCATTTGACCTTCTGACCTTCTTGAAAATAGTGTTACGCGCAGACCCTTCACTGCCTGCGGATGCAACATTCATCGACAGACCTAAATTTATCTCACCTTAGGGTCAATGTAAAAACCACACACATGCTCAAAGTTTTCTAAAGTGTGGCAAAACCGCAACATGCCGTTAATGGTTCAGAGCAAACTGACAAATCTGTTTTCTCGACTTGCGCGATTGCAAAAGGCATTTTATAGCTATGTTCGAGATTGCTCTGCGTGAAGGCGGAGCACTTAAACTGAAGGTCTAAACTTTGAAGGTCACCAATTTGAGGACCAAATGAACAAGACTTTATCCAACAAAACTATATCTTATGTGCTTTGTGTTGCAGCTTTCGCCTTTGCATGTCAGGCACCTGCCATATCCGCTAGTGCAAAAAGCAACAATCAGCGCGCCGACCAATCTATTGAAATAGAAAATTTATCCAGGCTAACCGCTATACAAAACCTGAGCCTGTCGCGGGACGGCGACTATATGGTCGGCCTGATTGCTCCACCCGGTGACAAAAAAGCTTGGCGCCACAGTTTAGCCGTTTGGGATGCTAATGATTTGTCCAACCCGCCCACGCTGGTTAAACCTGACGGGAAAGTTGAATTTGTTGCGGCACGAGCATTGAAATCGGGGAAAATTTGGGTGTTTGCCCGCAAACCTTGGTCTGGACGTCTTGGCGGATGCGGCGAGGGTAATACGATCGGTTCAACCAAAACCTACATAAACAAAATATTCATTACCGACATCAATGATTTATCGACATTTACCGAACCATTTAAAGACACTCGCTCTTCCAGAGGTACAAGTGAAAACACAAAAATGTGTATGGAGATGCAAGTCACTGCGGGCATACGCCAAGACCTGCCTCTTGATGATAATGAGGTTATTATCTCCAGGCTCAGCAATCTTGATCTAAAAACTGAATTTTTAAAATACAACCTAAAGACCGCTGATAACCATCTGATGTTCAAAAGCCGCAGTAGCTCTGATTCCGTTGGCCTACTTGATGCTCGCTCTGGCGAAGTTCTCACCAAGGGTGGTCGCGATTATGTTGACGGTAATTATACATTCCAAACTTACATTCGCGACACAAGCACTTTGGCTGTACCAACGAATACACCCGCAAATACTAACTATAGTGATGATACTATTTATGTGCACGGTAAGTTGGTTAGAAGGCGTAAAACAGATTTTAAAATTCATGAAAAGTTAAGCTGGGATTCCAAGGACCGTCACAACATTAACATTGTCGGTGTTAACGGGGACGGCAGTGAGTACTATGTACTCACCGATCAATTTAGCGATCATGCCCGGATATATACTTATAATCCCGAGCAGCAAACATTCGGCGACACACCATTGTTTGCCAAAGACAAATATGATGTCACAAACATTATCCAAGATACGACCAAACAAAATTTTGGCAAAATTCTCGGATATACATACAATGCTGCATTTGCAAAGACAGAATGGGTTCACCCTAGACTAGCTTCTGTACAGAATTTATTTGCGTCGAAATTTCCAGAGAAGAACATTGCCCTCAGTGATTATTCACAGGACAAATCAAAAATACTCGTATCCGTTTCGTCCAGCGCTATGCCGCCGTCCTATTACCTCGTCAACGGCAAGGGTAAAACAACATTTCTCGGGTCACAACGTCCGTGGCTCAAAGGGACCCCGTTGGCCGATACCAAATTAGTTTATTACCAAGCCAGAGACGGTATGGAAATACCCGGCCTGTTAACACTGCCTNCAGGATGGAAAACTGGCGACAAGCCTCTTGCCACAATCATTCATCCTCACGGTGGCCCATGGGCTAGAGATTATGCTAATTGGGATGTTTCCGGCTGGGTACCTTTCTTCACGTCTCGCGGGTTTGCCGTATTACAACCTCAATATAGAGGATCTCAAGGCTGGGGTCGCAAATTATGGATGGCTGGAGATGGCGAATGGGGCAAAACCATGCAAGACGATAAAGACGACGGTGCAGCTTGGTTAGTCGAACAAGGCATAGCAGATCCCGACAAACTGGTCATTATGGGGTATTCCTACGGCGGGTTTGCGGCCGCAGCAGCGGTTGTACGCCCCAATTCACCGTATCAATGTGCATTGATGGGTGCGGGTGTTTCAGAACTCGGCAAGCTTGGCGCTACATGGAGTGATAATAGATTGCAGCGTCTCTTACAGGGCAAAACCGTCAACGGTATGGATCCAATCCGAAACACAGATAAAGCCAATATTCCGCTTTTGGTATTTCACGGTGACCGGGATGTGCGCGTACCACCCTATCACGGCAAAAGCTTTTATAACAAAGTCAAAAAGAAAGTCCCTGCNAAATTGGTGATGATTAAGGATATGCCCCACTCCCTACCGTGGACGCCTGCTATGCAGGATAAGTCTTTGGGTGCTATGGATAGTTTCTTGAAAAACGAGTGNGGCATCGATTTTTAATACCTCTGATGCAAATCGAGGGAATTATGTCTTGACCTTTTGTCTGTGTAATGCCTGTTTGTGGCATGACTGAAAACACACTTGATTTGCGCATAATTCCCGTCACCCCGTTCCAGCAAAACTGTTCGCTGATGTGGGACACAAAAACCATGCACGGCGTGCTGGTTGACCCGGGAGGCGATGCGCAGAAGATTTTGCACGGCGTTAAACAACACGGTGTGGAGATAAAAGAAATTTGGCTGAC
>JGI24724J26744_10002183_pt1 | contig 13075 bp, 12 predicted proteins | sample Cruoilmetagenom7_FD_26744 | JGI IMG/M metagenome (IMG submission 26744)
TTGTANAAAATTGCGAACTTCCCCTAAGAAGGCTTCTACATTTTGAATTTCGGTTTCATTTGTAAAGAATTCGCCTATTATTGTTTTTGCCATAACATACAGTAATAGTAGCGTACAAACATAACTTTTCGTAGTAATTGAAACCTCTTCGTCAAAATTCATAAAAATTTGTAATTCTGTCATGTAAGCTACATAACTATCAGGATTATTCGTGATACCAATTGTTAGCGGCTTATCATTAAGATCTATTGCATTTATTTTCCTTAATAATTCTCTAATTTCTCCAGATTCGCCAGATTGTGAAATAATTATAATTCCTGTGTCTTTAAAACAATTTTGTTTAATGTTAGGAAAGGTATTAAACAAGAATTCTCCTGCGTCTCGAATTTCAACAGCGATTCCATATTGGTTTAAAATATAATAAGGTAAGTATGAGCTGACGAAACTAGAACCCATTCCTGTAAAAATAAGTTTGGTAATACCCCCTCTCTTAATAAAATCTCTAATTTTTAAAAATTGAGGTTTACCTTCTCCTACAATGTAGTTAAATGTGTCTTTAAGAGCATCTGGTTGAGATTTTAGTTCTTCTAAAAAATCATTCATATACAATCCCCTAAAAAAGCATTCATAATTAATTATAATTAATTATAATAAAAAATATAAGATAAAATTAATTTAAACTATTCAGAATTATATAATTATTGAAGTGATATTTTTTGCCTTGTATACACGGTCTTGATATTATCAATTGTCCAATTTGCCGAATGACGAAATCTACAGTTCCTCGAAACCAAATTAACATTAAGGCAGCAAAAATCGAAAATTTAAGACCAGAAAATCCGTTTTTTAAAAATTATATTAACAATAAAAATAGAACTGAAGAATATTTAGCTAAAAGCAATAAATTATTACAACCAAATTTGATAAACCAATTACCAACACCAAACCTCATAAATCAAATTCCTAATTTTGAAAGTAAAGGACTAATTAATAAGTTAAACGAGTTAGATATTGATAGATGGGATAATTACGGAATTTCTAAAAAGGTTTCTCTTGAAAAACCTGGATTGAAACTTGATTCTGATTAGACTTATTTTTACTTTCATTTTAACATAAGAATTTAAAATAAGATTTTTAAAACAAATATATATGTATTTATATTATTAATTTCTTAAGAAACTCAAAACTTAATAATGAAGTGTTGAATGATGGAAATTAACGAAGATTTGAAAAATAGTACGCAAGTTGCCTATATCAGCATGGAGATTGCAATTGATTCGAACATTCCAACTTATAGCGGTGGTTTAGGGGTTTTATCTGGAGATACTGTAAGAGCAGCGGCAGATTTAGAGCTCCCTATGGTTGGATTATGCTTATGTTATAGTTCAGGCTATTTCTATCAATTTTTTAACGAATTTGGTGAACAGAAAGAAAGGGAAATAGAATGGAATTTTTGGTACGAATTTGAAAAAGTTGCAGAACCAATTAAAATAAAAATAGAAGATAAAGAAGTGTTAGTATCTGCATGGCTGTATCGCGTTATAGGACAATCAGGTCATATTCTCCCAATTTATTTGTTAACTACTGACATTGAGGGAAACGAAGATTGGATAAAAGAAATGACAGGTTCTCTCTATGATTCCACATCTCGCTGGAACAGAATCGTGCAAGAAATGATATTAGGGATTGGTGGCGTAAAACTCTTAAATTCCTTGGGTTTTAATAACATTAAAACATACCATCTAAACGAAGGCCACGGCTCTTTCTCAATAGTAGAACTTTACAATATGTTAGGAGGCGATCTTGATAAGGTTAGAGAGAAGGTCGTATTCACTACTCACACACCAGTACCAGCAGGTCACGATCGATTTAATCAAGATTTGGTTAACAAGGTATTTGAAGATCGAATGCCTCCTGAAATTCGAAAAATTGCTAATGATAACGGTCAATTTAATATGACATTTCTAGGAATGGAGCTTTCTAGATATAGAAATGGGGTTGCCAAAAAACACGGTCTGATTTCACAGAAGATGTTTCCTCAATACGAAGTTGATTCTATTACTAATGGTATACATTTACCTTTTTGGGTCAGCAAACCATTTCAACATATTTTTGACAAAAAATGGCCAAATTGGAAGGCAAAACCTTCGATACTTCAAAATGCCATTGAATTAGACGATTTAGATGTTTTTGATGCGCACATTGAAAATAAATTCAACCTAATTAGTTATCAAAAGGGTCATAGTTGGAACTTATTGGATGAAGAATTAATTACAATTGGTTTCGCTAGAAGATTTGCTACGTACAAAAGGGCTACTTTAATCTTCCACGATATCGAGCGGTTAGGTAAAATCTGCCAAGATAAGATTCAATTCATTTTTGCAGGAAAAGCTCACCCTAAAGACACTATGGGAAAAGATTATATCAAAAAGATCTACGAATCAGGCGAATATCTTTACGATAATTATGGCGTTAAAATTATCATGATGGAAAATTATAATATGGACTTAGCTCATATGATGGTATCTGGGTGTGATGTTTGGCTCAATACACCAGAAAGATATCGCGAAGCAAGTGGTACAAGTGGCATGAAAGCCGCATTGAATGGCGTTTTAAACTTTAGCGTTCAAGATGGTTGGTGGTTGGAAGGATTTCGCATGAATTCTATGGCCGGATGGGCAATTGGTCCTAACGATTCAAATCCCGACGATCCAGGAGTCTCAAATAGTTGGGAGATTGATTCAAATGCATTATATGAAACGCTAGAAAACGAAATTATACCAACTTATCTAAATCATGAGGATTGGCTTTTCAAGTCCAAGAGCGCTATTTCTCTCGCCGCTTTCTTTAACACTAATAGAATGATGGTCGAATACGCGAAAAAGGCTTATCTACTTAAAAAACAAAAACCTTGGAAATTTATGAGTTAAAAATATCTTTTTTTTTCTAATGTCTGAGAGAGCTTAATAATTTTTAAGATAAAAAAGAGATTAGGTTATTTAATACAATGGAACATTTTAAAAGGTCTAATTTTTAAATAGTCATCAAAATTCTTTTGTTCGAGATAAATTTCAAATGTTTGAGAAAATATTTCTTCCATTGTATCTACGCCAAATGATAACCCTTCCATATCTTTTGCTAATAGAAGCATTGATTCCGAATTAGACTCAAGATAGAAGCATCCTGGGCTAATTTCGAGATTTTTGTGCGGTTCAAGAATTAGATCGGCTTGTCTTATAATTTGACTTGTAGTAAAAATAACTAGTAGAAAGTTATCTGAATATTCTGCTTTTAAATAGGAATCCCTTATTCCCGAAGCTTGGAGTGCAATCTTAGCTAAATCTTTAAAAAGGTTTTGAAGTCGAGTTAATTCTTTCCTGAATTTAATTTTATTATGAAAAAAGCTGAATTCTTTGCTTAATTTTAAGGGTTCACCGTCAATGTATGTAATTTCTTTTGGTTTTGACTTGAAGACATATTTTTTAATATTTTTTGACATGATAAATTTTTTCACTCTATAAAGATTTTAAAATATAATAGAAATAAATCTAAATAAGATAAAATGAAGTTTTTTAAAAAATTCTTGGTTATTGAATATAAAAGTTTAAGAAAAAAATAATTTACTTGAAAATGAAATTAGGAACCCTTGTTTTAGAAAATAACCTTTTATTGGCACCACTACAAAAAGTGACTACGGCACCGTATAGGCAGTTTTGTAGAAGGTTTGATAAAATAGGGTTAGTAAGTGTTCCAATGCTTTACACTAAAAGAATTCAAAATAATCCTCGCTCCGTATTAAGTAATTTGTACAAAATTGAGAAGGAGAGGCCTATAAGCGTGCAGTTAATTGGTTCTGATCCCATAGCTTTAAGAGAATCAATTGACTATCTTGAAAGCTATCAATTTGATGTTTTGGATATAAACGCGGGTTGTCCATCTAAAAGAGCAATTAAGGCAAAAGAAGGAGGATATCTACTTAATGACCTGAAAAAATTAAGTAGTTTAATTAAAGTTGCTACAAAATATTCCTCGCATTTAATTTCTTTAAAAATTAGAACAGGGTTCAAGAATACAGATAATCTCGATAAATTAGCGAAGATTGTTAATAAATCGAGCATCGAATTCATAACAATTCATGGAAGAACGGTAAAAGATCGATTCGATGAAAACGCTCTTAATTTAAAAGCCGTTAAAAAATTGAAAGATCTATTAAAAATACCTGTAGTTGGAAATGGAAGCATTGACAGTCCTCAATCTGCGAAAAAGTTTTTAGAATTTACAAAAGTTGATGCTATTATGATTGGGAGAGGAACTATGGGAAATCCTGGAATTTTTCATCAAATTAATAAATATTTAAAAGAAGGAGTAGAACGGGTTTTTAATAATAATTTAATAAATATGAAAAAACATATAGATCTTTACGAACAATGCTTAAATAACTATATAGATGAGAATATCGAGTTTCCATACCCTATTGAAAAATACAAATTTATGGAATTAAAAAGAAATTCGATATGGCTAACTAAAAATATTCAAACCTCAACCAACCTTAGGATAAAAATTTCTAGAGCAAAAACTTTGAATGAATTACGAAATATTTTCGAACAGATTTTTGATAATTAGGAGTCAAGAAAATTAATCTTTTAAGAGTAATATTAAAAATACAACGACATACAAAAAGATAATTATTCCATTAATCATTAAAATAAGTTCAATAATTTGAATAATATTTCCTTCAAAAGAAGATGTCAACCTTTCGACGGTCCAATTAAAATCTCCTGTGAGCGCAGAAATGATTGTATGGATGTTAAAACAAAATAATTGAATTACTGAAAATATAAAAATCTTAAAAAGCGAATCTTTTTCTTTTTCATCAAGCTTCATTTTATTATATCCTTAATATTTTTTTTTAACTTTTTAATTTATTTATAGTTTTCTTAAAGTTAACGATTATATTTTTCTAATAATTCATTTGGAGTAAAATTTCCATCTTCTGTAATTATACCAGTTACTAACCTAAAGGGAGTGATATCAAACGCGTAATTTAAGCATTCNACGCCATCTGGGACGATTTGCACCTTNCCAAGCACATTTTTTACTTCAGTACTATCTCTTTGTTCAATAACAACGTCGTCAACGGTCTCATGGAGAGATAATGTTGAAGTTGGAGCTGCAACATAAAAAGGCACTTTATTATCGTACGCAGCTAAAGCAACCAAATAAGTTCCAATTTTATTAAAAACTGCGTCTGAAGTTACTCTATCTGTTCCTACAATTACTTTATTGATTTTTCCAAGTCTCATTAATAGACCTGAAGATGTATCAGAAATCACTTTTACAGGGATTTTATCGTATTGAAGTTCATATGCAGTTAATCTAGCTCCTTGTAATCTTGGTCTCGTTTCATCAGCAATCACGCTAATTTTTTTACCATTTTCGATTGCAGTTCTAATAGGTGCTAATGCCGTACCGTATTGAACTGTAGCCAAAGAACCCGCATTACAATGAGTTAGAACAACATCACCATCATCTAATAAAGTAGCTCCGTTTTTACCAATATTTTTGTTAACATTTACATCTTCCTGAGCCATTAATTTGGCTTCTTCAACGACAAGTTCCGAAATATTAGAAGGGCTATCAGGAAAAGAACTTAAAAGCGCCCATATTCTATTTACGGCCCAAAATAAGTTAGAGGCAGTAGGTCTTGTTTTGCGAATTGTGTCCGCAGCTTCTTCCATTCTTTTGAGAAATAATTCTTTTGGAAGCGCTTTATATTCTATTGTAGCTAACGCCATACCCATTGCTGCAGCTACTCCAATAGCGGGAGCACCTCTAATATTCATAATTTTAATAGCATTTGCCACATTTCTATAATCCTCAAACTCTAAAAACTCAAGTTTATGCGGAAGTACCGTCTGATTAATCATCTTTACTTTATCATCTACCCATTCAATTGTAGGAATCATATTAATAATAAAATGGCGTTAAAGAAAAAATTTTTTATTACAGCAATTATTTTAATCTTGATAAGCTCCTTAACTTTAAGAAAATTATAGCTTAGATAGATGAAATTAAACAGAGAAATGGCCAGGTATGGAAAAAAATACTTTGATAAAGGATCTTCAAGATAAACTGCCTTGGGAGCNATTTTTAGAGCACATGGAAAGAAAAGGTTTTTTTAAATTAACTTTTATAAAGGCTTCAAAAATATCAAAAGGTAATAAATATAAAAAACTCTTTCAATCCGGTTATGTGATGCTTGTTGGAAATCCAATACAAGCAAGCGTTATTCGAGATACATCACTCCTTCACTTAAGACCTTATGTTCTGTTTAGACCTAAGGTAGAGACACAACTACGAGTTATAGTTAAAAATTCTCAGAAATTTAAGATTCCCATTACATTTGCTGGAGGAAAGACAGGTCTTTCTGGAAGTTATGGAAATTTTGGTATTATTGTTGATATGGTTGATTTTCAATCCTATAAAGAGCCAATGCAATTTGATTTTAAAAATGATACTATTCTTGTAAATCAAAATGTTATGGTATCAGATCTAATAAAATACACACTACTTAGAAGTAACAATAGATTTATCTTTCCCGTTCAACCAGCGAGCGCTTTAAAGCTACCTGTAAGAGTAGGAGGGTTAATTGCTTCGAATGCAAGNGGGATAACTTCAGGAAAATTGGGTTCGGTTGAAAATTGGGTCGAGAAAATTCGTGTTATGATGCCAGATGGAGANATAGCTGAAGTTGACAGAAATGATCCTTTCTTTTTAAAAATTATNGGNGGAAATGGTTATTTTGGTGTTATACTAAGCGCCACATTTAAATTATACCTTCCAGAAACTAATTTAAAACAANCTATTATGTACGGATATAATTTGAATTTAGCGTTTAAGGGTTTGCAATCAGTTTTAGATTCTAAGATTTTTCCTCTAATTAGCGAATTTGTAATTTCAGATGTAAACCTTCCTGGAAAGTTTAGCGAACTTGGGGGCGAAAATAAAAAGAATAAAAAGGTAAAATGGGCAGCCCTTATTGAAGGATCTAAAAATAAAGTTGATAAATTTATTGATGTAATGAAACAACAGGCTGATTGTTCTTGGAAAATATTAACCGAAGAAGAGTTTCAAGATTATCTTCAAGAACGCTCTTCTTTTGCCTTATTAGTCCAGACTGAAGACAAATCTAACGATTATATCGCATTTCCAGGGTTTGAAGATATCTTAAGCGAACCAAAAAACTTACCAGATATCATTGAGACTATAAATGAACTATTTATACAACATGGGTTCCATAAAGTAATTTTTGGCTACGGTCATATAAACTTTCGGAAGGGTCAAGGATTGCTATTGCATATGCGCTTACCAGTCCCAATTCAATATTTCTACAAAGAGAATGAAAAAAATTTGAAACTAATATGCGAAACTGTCTTTGATATTATTGTTAATCTTAAAAATAAATTCAACATAAAACATAAAGCAGAACATAGTCCTGGTCCTTTTAGAATTTGGTTAGAACCTAAATTTAGAAAATTGCTACGAAAAGAAACAAAAAAAGACACAGCATTTCTAAATCCTCATTTAATGATCTTTGACGAATTACTCCTCAGAAAGTTTAAAATTTCACTTGATGATTTGCAGAACATAGATGAGCAATTACCTATGAGCGAGAAAAAGGAATTATTCGTTTCAGCAATGATTTTATATCTATCGGGAGAATAGCGCTTAATTTATAAATAAAATTATAAGAATTTTTTTATTTTTAGGATCATAAAAATAATCGAAATTTAAGAAATTATGTAGAAACGATCTATTATGATAAAAAAAAAATCAAAGGGTTCTTGAAGNTAAATTGTGTGATTTAATGAAAATTGTAAAATCTCCTATAATTTCTTGCTCTCGCAGAACAGATGTTCCCGCTTTTTTAATGGATTGGGTAATCTATAGAATCCAGATCGGCTATGTGGATGTGGTAAATCCATTTAATAGAAAACAAGTGTCTCGTGTTTCGTTGAAACCCGAGGATGTCAGATGTTGGGTGTGGTGGAGTAAAAATTTTAAAGGGTGGATCAAAAACTATGAAAGAAACACACAAGTTTTTAAATCTTATAGGGGACATTATTTTCAGTTTACAATTAATTCACCTTCTGAATTAGAACAAAATCTGGATATCTCCTTAGAAGAGAGATTTGACCAATTAAAATGGATAATCGATGAATTTGGTTTGACTTCTGTAAGTTTTAGATTTGATCCTATAATCATTTATAAAAAGAAGGATGAAAATAGAATAAGAAGTAACCTAGATAAATTTGAATATATAATCGAAACAATTTCTGCTCTTGGGTTGAAAGAAATGATCTTTTCCTTCGCTTCAATTTATAAAAAAGTAAGCAATCGAATGAAAGCAAGAGGGTTTATCCCACTTGATCCTCCCTTTAGTAAAAAGAAAGAGATTCTCAACAGGTTATTAGAAATTTGCAATAAGAATGATATACAGATGAGAGCTTGTTGTCAACCCGATTTACTTGAAATAAATGGCATAGAACAAGCTCACTGCGTTGACGCTAATAAAATCGAGCAAATCATGGGGGAAAAAATTTCAAAAGTAAAAGATACAGGGCAAAGAAAAGGCTGTGGGTGCTTTAAATCTAAAGATATTGGCGGATACACTGGAATATTTCGTTGCAAACACAATTGTGCTTATTGTTATGCATCACCGGCAAAGAATTAGATTTCAGTAATATTTTTATATAAATGGTTAATATATAAAAATTGTCATTTTTGTCAAAAAATAATGCGAATCTAATAAAATATTAATTATTTAAGGTGATATAGATGGTAATAGTTATGACAACAGTATGGTTTCCTCATACAAAAGCCTCTGAAGTAGGGAAAATGTTCATAGAAGCTTCGAAAAAATTTCCTGAAGATAAGTCCCTTTCCAAACAACTCCTAAATAATGCTATCGCTGCAACCAAAGAAGGATATAAAGCAGTAAGCGCATCTGAAATTAAAGAAGGGAAACTTAATGCATTTTTTGCCCAACTAAATAAAACCCTACTTTTTATCGCAAATGGTATTGAGGGCTATAAATATCAGGTCGAAGTCATGTCTTCAATTGTCGAAGCACTGGATATTATAGGGCTCAAGCCACCAGAATAAATTCAAAATAAACAAATCTTTTTTTTTCTTTAATAGATAAAAACCTATTTCCATGTTTTCTTAAAAACTTGTAATAAATTTGTATGAGAGATTTTTTCAATATCTTGTTTACTATACCCATTCTCAAGAAGATAATCCCATAATTTGGGAAACTTAGAGCAATCTTTAACGCAAGTTGGTGTAGCGGCACCATCAAAATCTGAACCTATGGCTACTATATCGATACTAGCAATTTCAACGAGATGGTCAATATGATTTTTAATTGAATCAAAATTTAGGTTATAATTATACATCCCTGGTTCTTTCGCATTTAGAAAACCCATAACAAAATTAATCCCTATGGTTCCATGCTTTTCATGAATTGCTTTGATTTGCTCATCAGTTAAATTTCTTGGATGATTAACGATTGCGCGAACATTTGAATGTGAAGCAAAAATCGGTTTTTCAGTGATTTCATAAACATCCCAAAAAGAAGGTTCGTTTAAATGAGAAACATCGATAGTGATACCAAGAGCCTGTGCTTCAGCTACTAATTTCAATCCCTCTTTGGTTAGACCAGTTTCTTTTTGAGGGTCGTTAAACATCACTCCCGTAGCAAATTTATTAACATTTGACCAGCTTAAACCCATTGTTCGTAGCCCAAGACGATATGCAATCCTTAAAAGGCGAAAAGTTTTATCAATCCCTCCAGCGCCCTCAAAGTGCAGAATAGCTCCCCTTTTACCCAATGATTGTATCTTTGCGAAATCATCTATTTTTTTAATTTGCATTAATCCATTAAGAGGATTAAAGACAAATTTAAACCATAAGTCAAGACCTTTTAGAATGCGATTCGTAGACGAAGCTGGATAGATTGCAAAAATCGCAGCCTGCACGTTTCCTTCTTCCATACGAGGCAAATCATAATGACCGACATCAGATCGGATTAAGAAGTCGCGTTTATCTCTTGAAATCTTGCGAATCGTATCGATATGACCATCAAGTACAGAAAACTTAGGTGTATTTAACATGATAACAAACTGTTTTATTTAGTTTAAATTATAATTGCATATTATCAATTTGGCTTTATTAAATTAGGTTTTTTCATTTTTGATAAAAATGTCAAATTGAATATCATGCTTGGTGGGAATATATTCTAAAAAGAATCCTATTCTTACGCCTTTTTTAATAAGAAAGTCAATCATAGAAGGGTTCATCCATTTTTTATAATTTATTCCATTTATTGTCACTGATATACCATTTATTGTGCCAATTTTGTTAAGTCTATTAAATGTTTTTAGCACCTTTTCATAAACCCCCACTCCTCTTCTGCTATCAGTATCCTCCTTATCTCCTTCAATGCTAACAATGATCGCGACATTTTTTAACTTTTTCAATTTCTCATAATCAGTTTCTTTGAGTGCTGTTCCATTTGTAAAAATTAAAAAACCTCTATCCTTGAACTCGCTGCATAAATCGAGTAGGTTAGGAAACATGAATGGTTCTCCACCGGCAATTACATAACAAAATATACCTAAATCATTTCCTTCCTTTATAATCTTTCTCCAAGCATCTGTATTTAATTGATTTTCAGTTTTGATGCTCAAGGTTCCAGCGGCAGCAGCATAACATCCTGCACAATGTAAATTACATTGTTTCGTAATACTCAGAATTAGAAAGGGTGGAACTTTTAAACCTTCTTCTTTAGCTTTTTTACGTAATTCAACTGTATTTTTGAAGGATTTAATTAAATTTCTCGTTGTAACTAAATAAGAAGGATGTCTTAATACCCATGGAATGAAGACTTTTGCGATATTTGGGTCTACTAGTTTAATTTTTTTTCTTATACTCATTTTTCATGATTTAGTTTTAGTTATCTAAGTAGACCAATATTTATGAACTCCTAATTATGAACTCATAATCACGAAGAAAACCTATAAATAGCATGTAATTGGAAATAATTATAATTAAAACTAAAATTGGTGATAAAAATCGCAAAAATTTTAAGAATAGATTTAGAAACAAAAAATATTGACTATGAAGATTACACCGATGAAGATGAAGTGTCTTTAATCGGAGGAATGGGTTTAGCAACTGCGATCTTCACACGAGAAGTAAATCCCGAAATTGATGCGTTTGATGGGAATAATCTTATGATCTTCTCAGTTGGACCATTTTGTGGCACAGCTATTCCTTTCTGTGGTAGATACTTTATTACAGCAAAATCGCCGCTCACTAATATTCTTGGGGAAGCATCTTCAGGAGGTTTTTTTGGTAAGGAACTTAAATCTGCCGGTTATGATCTATTAATCATTAAGGGTAAAAGTCAAAATCCAGTTTATCTATGGATAAATGACGGAGTAGCAGAAATAAAGGACGCTTCTGAATTGTGGGGAAAAGGAACTCAAGAAACTGATGAAAAAATAAAAGATTTGCTTGAAAATGATAAAATAAAAGTAGCTACTATTGGACCTGCTGGAGAAAATTTAGTTAAATATGCGTGTATAATCAATGATAAACATCACGCAGCTGGACGTTGTGGAATGGGAGCTGTAATGGGTAGCAAGAACTTAAAAGCTATTGCAGTTCAAGGTACGAGTAAAGTTCCCGTTCAAGATAAAGATAAAGTAAATGATGCAGCTAAAGAACTTAGAGAATTATTAAAGAAATCCGGATTAGGAATGGTAATAGCAGATTCAGGTACACCAGTCCACATAGATTCCATGTACAGTGTAGGAGATATTATTATTAAGAACTATACAGAGGGAAGATGGATTGGGATTAAAAAAATTGGAGCAAAAGCAATAAAAGCAAGAGGAGAAGTTAAAAAGCATGGTTGTTTTAATTGTCCAACAGCTTGCAGGGGATTCGTGGAATTTGAGGGAGAATGGGTAACTCGCCCAGAATATGAAACCCTAGGAATGCTAGGTTCTAATTTATTGGTTAACGACTTAGAGGCGTTAATCAAATGGAATTTAATAGTGAATGATCTTGGTCTGGACTCAATTAGTCTTGGGGCAATGATAGGATGTTTTCTTGAATCTATTGAACGAAAGCTAATTGATGTTAATTTAGATGAATTTGGATTTACTGAAGAAAATATTTGGGGTGCTATTGGACCGATAGAAAAACTCTTCACTAAAATTGCTTATCGAGAAGGAATTGGTAATGATTTAGCTGAAGGAGTGAGAACTTTTTGTGAAGTAAAGGGATTACCAGAAGAACTCTCCATGCATGGAAAAGGACTTGAGGTTCCTGCCCATGAACCACGAGCAAATAATCTAACGGCATTAGATTATGCAACAACACCTCGAGGTGCATATCATTGTTATGAACCGATGCATTTATCTTCTTATATGAATCAAAAAGAAGAAATTGGTTTAACCGAACAAGTAGATCGTTTTGGAACGGGGGATGCTGTTGCTGAAGCGGTAATAAAGATTCAGGATGCCAGTGAGGCGTATTCTGCTTGTGGTGGATGTGTATTTGGATTCTGGTTCATCCACAAACTCACACCTTGGATAAATGGGCTTAATGGAATTACTGGAAAATCATATACAGTTGATGATTTCATGAAAGCAGGACATAAGATCATTAAAATGAAAAGAATTTTTAATGTTAAATGCGGGATCACTAAAGCAGACGATAATTTTGGGAAGAGATTTTATACACCTCTTGAAAAAGGTGGAACTAAACAAAATACTCCTCCATTAGAAGGATTATTAGAAAAATATTACCAAATTAGAGAGTGGGATGCTCAAGGTAAACCGATTTAAAAATCTTTAAATTCAAATTCTAAAATTATCTCTTTAATCTCTTTTTTTTCCTTATTAGTTAACCATTCAGAACTTGAAAACCAGCTTAATTATTAAGAAAAAAAAATTATTGAATTAAATCAGATAAAGAATTACCTATCAAATCAATAATTTTC
>JGI24724J26744_10002184_pt1 | contig 13073 bp, 10 predicted proteins | sample Cruoilmetagenom7_FD_26744 | JGI IMG/M metagenome (IMG submission 26744)
GAAGAGTGTCTTCATCCTTTTGCCCTGTTCTCAGTTCTGCCGAAGGCTCTCTTGTCAAAACGCTGTTAGGAATTAGTTGTTTGTCTCCCTTATCATTTCTGAATTTTGCAAGTCTGTAGACAAGTGTTTTGGGAACATCCTTTATTACTGCGATTCCCCCGGCCATATCGCCGTATAGGGTGCAATATCCAACGGATGCTTCGCTCTTATTTCCGGTTGTGAGCACGAGCCATCCAAACTTATTCGAGAATGCCATAAGAATATTGCCTCTAATCCTTGCCTGAAGATTTTCTTCTGTCACATCACGATTCAAATCTGAAAATTCCTTCTTAAGAATTGTCAGATACATGTCAAATATACTATTTATCGGTACTGTTGTAAACTTGATTTTCAAATTTCCGGCAAGAACCCTGGAATCGGATTGGGTTTCTTCCGATGAATACTGAGACGGCATTGAAACCCCGATAACGTTTTCCTTCCCCAATGCATCATAAGCAATCACTGCTGTCAGAGAGGAGTCTATCCCTCCGCTTAAACCAATCACTGCTTTTTGAAAATTATTCTTTTCAATATAGTCTCTTACTCCTAAAACTAAAGCGTTATAAATTTCCTCAAGCCGGCCTATTTTTTTAGGGATGTGTAACGGTTTTTTAACCATAGGTGTGCGAGAGGCATGCCGGGAGCCGGATGTGATTCGTATATCAGTGCATGTTGATGTTCCCTGTGCGGACGAAGGGTTTTTTGAAACAGAACTCGTGTCAAGCTCAGCTATTACCAAGTCTTCCTCGAATTGTCTTGCGCAGGCAATAAGTTTTCCTTCGGGATTGAATAATAAGCTTGCGCCGTCAAACACGAGTTCATCCTGACCGCCTACCAGGTTGACATAACAAACAAATGCTCCGGTTTCCCTGGCACGGTTAATCAACAGTTTTTCCCTCTCTTTTCTTTTGCCGGTATGGTAAGGGGACGCGGAAATGTTAATTAACATTTCCGCGCCGGCATTCACCTGCTCTTTGTATGAACCATCTGCTTTCCAGATATCTTCGCAGATATTGACTCCGAAAGTCAATTTTCCCAGCGTGAACACGTAATTTCCCCTGCCCGGGGTGAAGTATCTCTTTTCATCGAACACACTATAATTCGGCAATTCCGTTTTGCGGTAAATGCCTTTCAATATACGGTTATGGATTATTCCTGCCGCGTTGTATAGGTTGCCTTCCATGTCCGTATCGACAAATCCTACAATTGCCGTAATACCGTAAACTTTTTCTATGAGCGAATCCAGTACGTTTTGGTTATCATCAATAAAATGATTTTTCAAGAGTAAGTCTTCCGGCGGATAACCGCATAACGCAAGTTCGGGAAACACTACTATATCGGCATCGTGTTTGTTTGCCTGCATGATAAAACAGGCAATCTTGTCTGCGTTCCCCTGCAAATTCCCCACAGCGGAGTTGATCTGAGCTATTGCTATTCTCAGCATTTTTTACCTTTCGGCTTTGCATATTGCAGTGTCCGGATTCATCCGACCTGCAGCAACAGGCATCCAGCCGGTGAATGACAAAACTTTGTATTATACTACGTTATAGCATAGGAAGAAATTTATCTATTTCATATCCGGTTAACTGTATCCGGTAATCTTCCCATTCCTGTTTCTTTAACTTGACAAATCTTGCAAAAACGTGGTTTCCCAATGCCTTCTTGACGAATTCACTCTGNTCGGTAATAAGAATNGCTTCTCCTAAACTGCCGGGCAGAGATTTTATTCCCAGCTCTTTTCTTTCTTCATCGGACAGATTGTATAGATTTTTCTCCATAGGTTCGGATAGTTTATAGCCTTTTTCTATCCCGTCGAGTCCTGCATGAAGCATTACTGCAAAGGTGAGGTAAGGATTACATGCCGGATCAGGACATCTTAGCTCTACCCTCGTTGCATTTTCCTTGCCGGGATGGTAGACGGGAACGCGGATCAGAGCTGAGCGGTTTCTTCTCGACCAGGCAATGTAGACCGGGGCTTCGTATCCCGGGACAAGTCTCTTGTAGGAGTTTACCCATTGTGCGAAAACAGAACTCATTTCCCTGGCATACCGTAACTGACCGGCAATAAACATCTTAGCTATGTCGGTTAAATGGTACCTCTCATCCTCTTTGGAGTAAAACGCATTCTGTTTACCTTTGAAAAGTGATTGGTGTACATGCATACCGCTTCCGTTTTCGCCAAACAAAGGTTTTGGCATGAAGGTGGCATAGGCCCCATGCTTTTGGGCAATTTCTTTGACTACTATCCTGTAAGTAATCACGTTGTCGGACATCCCCAGGGCGTCTGCATATTTCATATCAATCTCGTGCTGGCTTGGACCTACCTCATGATGTGAATATTCCACGGAGATTCCCATTGCCTCTAATGAAAAGACCGTATCTCTACGGAGATCGCTTGCCATATCCAGCGTCGTCAGATCAAAATATCCTCCCTTATCCAGATTTTCTGCCGACTGATCGTTCTTAAAGTAAAAATATTCCAGCTCGGGCCCCAGATAATAGTGGTCAAAGCCCATCTTTTTCATTCGTTCCAGGGCTTTCTTTAATACATAGCGCGGGTCTCCTTCGTAAAGTTCTCTTTCGGGAGTCATAATATCGCATATCATTCTGGCAACCTTTTTCTCCTGAGGTCTCCAGGGTAAGATCTGGAAGGTGGACGGGTCGGGAACTGCTATCATATCACTTTCTTCAATTGATTGGTACCCGGTGATAGATGAGCCGTCAAACCCCATACCATCTTCCAGTGCTCCCTTCAATTCATTATCCGTTATAGCGAAACTCTTAACCTGACCCAGTATATCAGTGAACCAGAGTCTGATAAACTTTACATCTTGTTCTTCAACCGTCTTTAAAACATCTTCTGCAGTTCTTTCAACCATTTTTTCTCCTTTCAAATGCTTGGTTATTATCAAAAAATTTCTACCCTGTTTGTTCGTATTTTCCTGAACTTACCCAATTGCTTTTTCTCTCTTTTCACCGGTTCGTATTCTTATGCATTCAGGTAGATCCAGAATAAAGATTTTACCGTCTCCGATTTTGCCTGTCTTGGCCCCTTTCACAATAGCATTGATTGTTGACTGGACAAAATCTTCATTAACGGCTATCTCGAGCCTTACTTTCTTGAGAAGATTCACCTTATGTATTACACCTCTATAGGTTTCGGTATATCCCTTTTGCTGCCCGCAGCCCAGAGCATTCGTGACAGTCATTTTATAGACTTTTGCATCATACAAGGCGCTTTTCACATCGGGGAGTTTGTGCGGTTGTATCAAAGCTACGATTAGTTTCATTTCCAACCCTCCTTTTTTGCCCGGGGCTTCTCATTTTTCCGTTGTAAATATCTGGAATCCGGCATAAGACTCCATACCGTGTTCGCTAATATCCAATCCCTTTAACTGCTCTTCGTCGGAAGCTCTGAGTCCTATTGTCCTTTTTATGACATAGAAGAGAGCTGCTGCAGTTCCGAACACCCAGATGAACACCGAAACTGCTCCTATTATCTGGGTAAAGAGCTGTGATAGACCTCCTCCGAAAAAGAGACCGTTGATTGTTCCTACGCCGCTTGACTTTCCGTACGCAGCTTCGGCAAAAAGTCCCACAGAAAGTGTCCCCCATGTGCCGCAGACACCATGAACCGATATTGCTCCGACAGGATCATCGATATGCAGGACTTTGTCGATGAACTCGACACTTAGCACGACCAGTATTCCCGCTACTGCTCCTATGATGATGGCGCTCAGGGAAGAAACACATGCACAGGGAGCAGTGATGCCCACTAACCCTGCCAGCGCGCCGTTTAATGCCATACTGGTATCCGGCCTGCCGAACCTAATCCATGCAGCAAACATGGCAGTAATTGCTCCCGCTGCAGCAGCTAAATTGGTAGTTACCGCAATCGTAGCAATACTCAGGTTTGTTCCTGAAGTAGTGCTCCCGGCATTAAAACCGAACCATCCGAACCAGAGGATAAAAACACCTAAAGCTGCCAGAGGAATGTTATGTCCGGGGATAGCGTTAGAGCTTCCGTCCTTGTTATATTTACCGAGTCTTGGTCCCACTAACATTGCTCCGGCTAAGGCTGCCCATCCTCCGACCGAATGGACTACTGTGGAACCGGCAAAGTCTATGAACCCTTTCGCTGCCAGCCAGCCGTTTCCCCAGATCCAGTGGCCTACAATTGGGTAAATTAAAGCGCAGACAAAGAACGAATAAAACAAGTATGCGGGATACCTTGTTCTCTCAGCCATTGCTCCTGAAACGATGGTTGCCGCTGTAGCAGCAAAAACTATCTGAAACATCCAGGAGGCAAATTGCCATAGCCCTTCTTCGGTTGAAGGATTAGCACTCCTCAGAAAAAATCCGGTTGTGCCGAAGAGCCCAAACTTATCCGCACCGAACATTATGCCAAACCCGATCAGCCAGAAAGCAATTGACCCGATAGAAAAATCCATAAGATTTTTCATCAGGACATTAGCTGCGTTTTTCGCCCTGGTGAAACCTGTCTCAACCATGGCGAAACCCGGCTGCATAAAAAATACCAGAAACGCTGCTGTGAGAGTCCAGACTGTGTCAATTGCCACTGCATTGCTTGCTGCTGTTGGTTCAAACATTTTCTTTGCCTCCCCGGGCTGCTCCCGCCTTTTTTCTTTTGGACTAAATGAAAAAAAGGCATCCAATTGCCGCCATGGCATTTGGACACCTCTGTCCGCTATCTGCTCCCAATAAAAAAAGCGTTCTTTATTAGAACGCCACTTTGTTCTTAACTATGCACACACTCTGTGCTTCCAACTACTAACATTCTATAAATATCACATATCCCTTATCTCTGTCAAGTGCAAAATGCAAACCTACATACTTTTTATTTACCGGTGGTATTGGGCCTTTGCCGCGGTAACCGTATTTTTTAATAGCATTGCTGTTGTAACGGGACCCACTCCGCCCGGAACGGGAGTAATCCACGAAGCTTTCTTCTTTGCTTCTTCAAATTCTACATCACCTACAAGTTTCCCTTCCACGCGGTTTATTCCAACATCAATAACTATTGCTCCTTCTCTTATCCATTCGCCTTTGACTAAGTTAGCTTTTCCTACGGCAACGATCAAAATTTCGGCTTTCCCGACGTATTCCGGCAAGTTTCCTCTTTCTCCTGTTCCTATGTGGCATACGGAAGTTGTCACAAACTTGTTCAGAAGAAGGAGAGCAACCGGTTTGCCGACAATATCAGAATGTCCTACCATCACAGCTTCTTTGCCGTAGAGGTCAATCCCCGTAGTTTCAATAAGCTCCATCACCGCCGCTGCAGTACAGGGAATAAGCTTTGGTTTTCCATAGGTAATCCACCCCAGATTTGCCGGGTTTACTCCTTCAACGTCTTTTTCAACAGCAATTGAGGATTGCACTTCTACTGCTGATATCCCCTCCGGGAGAGGCAGCTGCAGGATTATTCCGGTTATACTGTTATCCTGGTTGAGCTTCTGGATATGTTCTATTATCTCATTCTGACTCAGTCCCTTATCAATCACTGCCAGTTCATAATCTATCCCGAGATTTTCACAATTTTTCTTCTGGGCTTTTGTATAAACGGCTGATGCTTCATTCTCCCCAACCTGAACAGCCACGAGTTTGGGCGAGATGCCTTCTTTTTTCAAAACTTCTATTTCTGTCTTCAGTTTTTCCTTCATTTCCCTCGCGATACTTTTCCCGTCAATAATCTTTGTTTCTTCCATCACTAATCTCCTCTATTTGTTAAACCTCCAGTTCTCCAAAGAANATTTTTTCCGCTTCTGTATGTTCGTGCGGTCCGATAACAGCAAGATTCATCTTTCTGCTCAGGAAGAGCTCTGCTGCCAAATGCTGCAAGTCGTCTGCAGAGACTTTCTCGATTCCCTGGAGGATCTTCTCAACTGAAGGAACTTTTCCAAGCGCAAGCTTATTTTCACCCAGCCATAACATTCTGTTTGAAGTATCTTCCATTGAAAGCAAGAGCTGTCCTCTGCAAAACTCTTTTGCCTGGAACAGTTCTTTTTTGAAAACGTTTTTTTCTCCTATCTTTTTCATCTCTTTGAGAATAATCCTGATTGCATCCGATATGCGGCGCGGGTCAATTCCCGCGGAAACGAGAAAAACACCGGTATCGGCAAATTTTTGCGTATATGAGCCTATGTGGTATGCAAGAGCCCTTTTTTCTCTTACCTCTTCAAAGAGACGTGAACTCATATTCCCTCCGAGAATAGTATTCAGGACAGCTAAAATATATCGGTCGGGATGACCATGAGGCATGGCCTGCATGCCTAAACATATGTGCGTCTGCTGTGTTTCTCTTGTTTCGACTATGATTCGTGGTTTTCTCTGTTTCTTGCTGAAAGGTGAAGGGCTTTTTCTTTTTGACTTACCGGGGGATGAGAACATTCCGGAAACTGTTTCAACTATTTTTTCGTGTTCTATCTTCCCCGCAACGGCAATTACTACATTACCGGGCTTGTAGAAAGTTGCTTTGTATTTGGAAATATCGTCTCCGGTGAGTGAATCTACTGCTTCAAGAGTTCCGCAGATATTCATGCCGAGTGGATGCTTCCCCCATATTAATTGGCTGAACAGGACGTGGACATATTGCATCGGAAGGTCCCGCTGTCTGCTTATTTCTTCTCTGATTACCCCTCTTTCTATTTCTATGTCCCCTTCCCTGAAAAGAGGATGAAGAACCATATCGGCAAGCACGTCAAGAGCAAGTTCTATTCTTTTTCCTGTGACTTTTGCAAGGTAACAGGTGCATTCTTCGCTTGTGAAACCATTCAAGCTTCCTCCGATTCCTTCAATGTCTTCCTTTATTTTTCTGCAGGTCCTTTTCTCTGAGCCTTTAAACAAAAGATGTTCGATGAAATGTGAAATGCCGTTGTTTCTACCGTTTTCGTAACGGCTGCCGACATTTACCCATATTCCGACGCTGACTGAGTTCATCTCAGGCATTTGAAAACTGATAATGCTCAAACCATTTTTGAGAATAGTTTCGTTATACACTCGATCCTCCTGGTAATTTACCGATTCAAAAGAGTAAAACTTTGCAAGCCGAATCTATAGGGATTCTTCGCTCTGCTCAGAATGACAGAATGCAGGGCTAAAAAATCGGTTTTTCATTGTCCTGTGACTATATTTACAAGTTTCCCTGGGACCACGATAGTTTTTTTGATTTTCTTTCCGCTAAGAAGTTCCATGATACGTTTGTCCTCAAGAGCAATTTTCTCAAGTTTGGATTTTGAAAGCTCTACCGGGATAGTTAACTTCTTTCTCAATTTCCCGTCAATCTGGACAATCAGGGTGATTTCTTCTTCCTTTGCGGCATCTTCGTCGTAAGACGGCCATGTTTCACTGAAGATACTATCCTTTTTTCCTCTTTTCTCCCACAACTCTTCACACAGATGGGGCGCAAACGGTGCAAGCAGGAGAACCAGGATGTCAATTGTCTCCTGCCAATCTTTTTGCCCGGTTTCTTTCCTGATGCCGGTTAGATAATTAACGTACTCCATCAATGCACTTGTGGCTGTATTAAAATGGAACCTTTCAATGTCCCGTGTGACTTTCCTGATTGTCCGGTGCTTGTTTCTCAACAGCGACCGTAAATCTATTGTTTTTTCTCCCGCTTCATCTTCGGTTACAAGTTTCCAGACACGCTCAAGAAAACGGGAGATACCTTTTATCCCTTTATCGTTCCAGTCTCCTCCTTCTTCGTAGGGACCTGTGAACATGAGGTACATCCGGAAAGTGTCCGANCCGAACTTGTCGACAAANATATCCGGGTTGACGACATTGCCTCTTGATTTTGACATTTTTGCACCGCAGTTTGTAATTGTTCCCTGGTGCACGAGTTTCAGAAAAGGCTCATCAAAAGTTATCAGTTTCAGGTCGTATAAGACCTTGGTTATNAATCTGGCGTACAGGAGATGCATTACGGCATGTTCTGCTCCTCCTACATAGTGGTCGACNGGAAGCCATTCTCTGACGAGTTCCGGATTAAAAGGCCCCTTACCAAAATCCGGGTCAGGATAGCGCAGATAATACCACGAAGAGCATACGAAAGTATCCATTGTATCTACTTCGCGCCGCGCAGGCTGATTGCATTTGGGGCACTCTGTGTTTACAAACTCGGGTGCAGTGTCAAGCGGCGATCTTCCTTTCTCTCCCGGGAGAAAGTCAACTTTTTCCGGTAACAGCACGGGCAGTGAGTTTTCCGGGACGGGAACCTCGCCGCAGTTCTTACAGTAAACAATAGGGATAGGAGCACCCCAGTACCGCTGGCGGGATACTAACCAATCCCGCAGTCTATAGTTCACCGCAAACTCTGCGAGATTTTTCTCTTTCAGCTCTTCGACGACTTTTCTCCCGCCTTCTTTTGAATCCATCCCGGAGAATTTGCCTGAATTTATCATTTTACCTTCACCTGTATAGGTTTCTACGGGTTCATCTGATTCACTTTGCCCTTCTCCGAGAATGACTTTTTGTACCGGCAGGGTAAATTGCCGGGCAAACTCAAAATCCCTCTCGTCGTGGGCAGGGACAGCCATAATAGCTCCTGTCCCATAACTCAGAAGGACATAGTCAGAGATCCAGATAGGAATGTTTTTACCGTTTACGGGATTAATTGCATGACTTCCCGTAAAAACACCTGTCTTTTCCTTGACGGTTGATGTTCTTTCGATCTCACTCTCCAGCCGTGTTTTCTCAATATACCGGGAAACTCTTTCCTCTGTTTCGGATGTTGTTAGCTTGCCTACCAGTGGATGTTCCGGAGCGAGCACCATGTAGGTAGCCCCGAAGAGTGTATCAGGTCTGGTTGTGAATACCTTAATGGATTCCCCGCCGGCCGCTTTAAACTTTATTTCAGCCCCTTCGCTTTTTCCTATCCAGTTTGCCTGCATTAGCTTGGTCTTATCAGGCCACTCAATACGGGAAAGTCCTTCAAGAAGTCTGTCTGCGTAATCGGTAATTTTGAAAAACCACTGCTTCATATCTTTTTTGGTAACCTGGGTTCCGCACCTTTCGCAATCTCCGTCCAGAACTTGTTCGTTTGCAAGAACGGTAAGACATTTTGGACACCAGTTAACGGCTGAAAGTTTCCTGTATGCCAGTCCTTTTCTATAGAGCTGCAGGAATAACCACTGTGTCCAGCGATAGTAATCCGGAGAGCTTGTATTTATTTCTTTGCTCCAGTCGTACATTGCTCCGATTGCTTTTAGCTGGCTGCGAATACAACTGATATTTTCAGCAGTGCTTTTTGCAGGGTGTATTTCTCTTTCAATGGCGTAATTTTCTGCGGGCAGACCGAAAGCGTCATATCCCATCGGTTCGAATACCCTGAAACCGCACATCTTTTTATACCTTGCCCATGAATCTGTCGGCCCGTAATTATACCAGTGCCCGATATGCAGTTTCTGTGCAGATGGATAAATGAACATGACAAGACAATAGTATTTCGAGGTACTGTCACTCATATTGATCTTGTGAGCGGCGGTTTCCTCCCACTTTTTCTGCCACTTCGCTTCTATTTCTTTAAATGGATATTCCATCTTCTTTTAGTCGCGTCTCCGGCTGAATTTTTCTAACCACATCGCCACATCTTCATCACTGATGTTTTCCGGAGAAGGTTTTTCGTCTACTGTTTGTCTTTTTTCCTTACGGATATTTAACTGTGCATCGAATTCCGACGGAGATTTTATTTTCGCTCCCTGTTTTTTAACCGCACGTACTATTTCCAGGTCTGAGCTGATTATCAGAATAGAAGCAGGGTTACGGCTTTTCTCAACCTCTTCCCGTATATAGTCATCAGCGTCTTGACAGAATACAATCTTTAATCCTTTTCGGAAAGAAGTTGATGGGAACAGGTCTTCGTTCTGTGAATCGAAGATAATTTCCAGCTCTACTTGCTTCCGCTCGATATACTTTTGTAAACGCAGGATAAATTTTTCTCTGACTTCCTGAAGGTCTGTCTGGTCGAAAGTGTATATGCCAAAAATAAAATTATATCCGTCGATGATAATATGCACATTTGCCCTTAATAGACTTCAAATTTTTCTCTTTTAGTTCATAGTCTCTGGTCAAAAGTCTACAATCTATTTCTCCATAAGCTGTGTAACATAACCCCCGACTTTTTTCACCAGATTCTTCTTCCCGAGATTGCGCTTGATTGCGTCAATTATGGCACTTCCGACTACAACTCCGTCCGCCCACCTGTTGACTTTGTGAACCTGACCCGGTGCGGATATCCCGAAGCCGACCACGAACGGTTTGTCGGTTATTTTTCTCATCTTATCAAGGAAAGGTTTCAGTCCGCTCTCAAGCTTTCCCTTTGTTCCTGTAATACCGATATGGGAAAGGCAGTATACGAAACCTGTGCTTTCCTCTGTAACAATCTTCATTCTTTCAACCGGAGCGTTTGATGCGAGGAGAAAAATAAGAGATAATCCATATTTCTCTAAAGCATTCTTCAGATAAGATGCTTCCTCGGGAGGTAAATCAGGGACAATCATGCCGTCAACGCCGGCTTTTGCTGCTTCCCTGGCCAGTTTTTCAAGCCCATATTGGAACACAGGATTATAATATGTCATGAGAACAAGAGGAAGCCCGACTTTTTTTCTGAGTTTCTTAACCGAAGATATAATTTTATCAAGATTTATGTTGTTCCGGAGCGCTATGGAAGAGGCTTCCTGAATGGTAACTCCGTCTGCAAGAGGGTCGGAGAAAGGAACCCCGAGTTCAATTATACTCACACCTCTGCGGTCCAGTTCCAGAACAAGTTTTTCGGTTATCTCTAAATCAGGATAGCCTGAGGTGAGGTATACGATGAATGCCTTCTTATTTTCTTTTTTTAACCTCTTGAAAGTTTCGTCTATCCGGTTCATTTTATTTTCCCCGCAACTATATCACCGTCTTTGTCTCCTCTGCCTGACAGGTTTACTATAATTATCTTATTCTTGTTTAGTTTCGGGGCAAGTTTAGCCATATACGCTATGGCATGTGCACTTTCAAGAGCAGGAATAATCCCTTCCGTTTCGGACAGGAGCCTGAAACCTGCCAGAGTTTCTTTGTCCGTTACCGTTACATACTCTGCCCTGCCGGTTTCCTTGAAGTAGCTGTGCTCAGGACCGACACCGGGATAATCGAGCCCTGCTGCAATTGAATGAGTTTCTTTAATTTGCCCGTCTCTATCCTGCAGGAGATAGCTCATAGTCCCCTGAAGCACTCCTATTTTTCCTCTGGCAAGAGTCGCTCCGTGATGTCCGCTTGCCAGGCCAAGCCCGCCGGCTTCAACGCCTATAAACCGGGCTTTATCTTTGAGAAAGGGATGGAATAATCCCATGCTGTTGCTTCCGCCTCCGACACAGGCAATTAAGTAGTCAGGGAGTCTCTTCTCAACTTTTAAGATTTGCTTTCTTGCTTCTATCCCTATTATTGACTGAAAATCCCTTACCATTACAGGGTAAGGATGGGGCCCGACTACCGAACCGATTACATAATGGGTTGTTAAGACATTCGTAGTCCAATCCCGTATTGCTTCATTAATAGCGTCTTTCAAAGTGCAGCTTCCGGTATTGACGGGAATAACCTTTGCTCCCAGAAGTTTCATGCGGAAGACATTCAACGCCTGTCTTTCTATGTCCTCTGTTCCCATGTATACTTCACACCGGAATCCGAATAAAGCAGAGGCTGTTGCAGTTGCTACTCCGTGCTGTCCCGCCCCTGTCTCGGCGATAATTCTGGTTTTGCCCATTCTTCTGGCAAGGAGGAGCTGTCCGATGGTATTATTTATTTTGTGTGCGCCGGTGTGGTTCAAATCTTCTCTTTTTAGATAGAGTTTTGCTCCGCCTAATTNNTTCTCGAGNCTTTCAGCTCTGTACAGCGGAGTTGGTCTGCCTACGTACTGGGNGAGGTAGTATTTCAACTCTTTCCTGAATTTCTTGTCTGATTTAGCCTGGGCATAAACTCTTTCAAGCTCCTCTAGCGCAGGCATTATAGTCTCTGGGACAAATTTTCCTCCCATAAAACCAAAATGACCTTTTTTATCCGGTAACATAATCACAGTAATCAGATAGCAGAATCTTCTGAATTATAGCTTCTGCCTTCCGTTTCCTCCGGTTTAAATATTCCTTACGTTTTCAATAAACTTTTTCAGTTTTTCCGGATCTTTCTTTCCCGGTGTTGTTTCCACTCCGCTGCTAACGTCCACTATTTCCGGCTGCACTTTCTTGATTGCATCAGCAACATTTTCAACGTTAAGCCCGCCTGATAACACAATAGGACAGCCAAACGTTTTTGCTTTGACTGCAAGTTCCCAATCGAAAGTTTTTCCGGTTCCACCGTACACGCCTTTGGTGAATGTGTCAAGGAGATAGGCACTTACTTTGTAAGACGGGATAGGGATCAAGTCTGTTTCATTACGGATTCTAAAGGCTTTAAAAACATTTCTGTGTTCCATAAAGTGCAGACAGTAACCCGGTTTTTCATTCCCATGAAACTGGAGGACATCAAAATTACAGAAGTTGGCGATCTCCTCGACAATTTCTTTTTTCTCATTNACGAAGACCCCGGTGGTCTTGGGCCGTTCCGGCAGNGCGTCAAGAATCCTTTTTACTTTTTCTTTTGTCATGCTTCTCGGGCTTTTTGCAAAAACAAAACCGAGAAAATCCACCTTGAGGTCTGTGCATACGCTAACGTCTTCAATATTAGTTAGTCCGCAGACTTTTATCTTAACCATTTTCTTACACTATTTTTTTTTGGTTTTATGCGGCATTTCCAAGTAACTCCCTGATTTTGGCAGAGATGTCTTTAGAACGCATGAGAGCTTCACCTACAAGGATTGCGTCAACCCCGGTTGAAATGAGAAAGTCAACATCAGACCTTGTGCTGATACCGCTTTCACTGACTATAACTTTGTCTTTAGGGATCATTTTAGCAAGGCTTTCGGTAACCTTTAGGTCAATCCTGAAATTTTCAAGATTTCTATTGTTTATACCTATGAGTTCAGCTCCCGAGCCGATTGCTTT
>JGI24724J26744_10002187_pt1 | contig 13064 bp, 10 predicted proteins | sample Cruoilmetagenom7_FD_26744 | JGI IMG/M metagenome (IMG submission 26744)
AACGCGCCGCGCAATCGGTTGGCGTATAAAACCGGCACATCCTATGGGCACCGCGATGCTTGGGCATTGGGGTTTGATGGCGAACATGTTGTCGGTGTCTGGATGGGCCGTGCCGATGGCACGCCGGTTCCGGGTGCGTTTGGCGGTGATCTGGCGGCGCCCGTGTTGTTTGAGGTGTTTAGCCGGATCAAACCCGAGTTAACACCACTGCGCCCACCACCACCCGAAACCCTGATGGTTAGCAACGCCGAACTGCCGCTGCCGTTGCAGCGGTTTCGTGGACGAAATGCGTTGTTTCAAAAACCCAAAGATGCCCCCAGCGTGGCCTTTCCGCCCGATGGATCATCGGTGGACGTGACAGACGGGTATCTGGTTGTCAAAGTGCGCGACGGCATCGCACCATTTACGTGGCTCGCCAACGGAAAACCGTTTGAGGTAGCGACGTATGACCGGCAATCCCTGTTGGAAATTGCCGGCCCCGGCTTTGTGTTATTGTCGGTGATTGACGCGAAGGGCCGATCGGCCCGCGCTAAAATCTCGCTGGATTAGAGACGTTCAATCGCGATCGCGATGCCCTGGCCGCCACCAATACACATGGTGATAATCGCGCGTTTNCCGCCGATCCGTTCCAGTTCATACAGTGCCTTGACGGTGATCAGACTCCCTGTTGCGCCCACCGGATGCCCCAGTGCAATCGCGCCGCCATTCGGGTTTACCTTGGCTGGATCCAGCCCCAGTTCCTTGTTCACAGCCAAAGCCTGGGCCGCGAAGGCNTCGTTGGATTCGATCACGTCAAAGTCGTTGACGGTCAGGCCGGTGCGTCTCATCAGTTCCTGAACCGCAGGCACTGGACCAATGCCCATCACCTCGGGGCGCACGCCGGAATGGGCGTAGCCGAGGATGCGNGCAAGAGGTTTCAGTCCGGCCTTTTCNGCCGCATCTGCACGCGCCAGAACCAGCGCAGCACCGCCATCATTGATGCCTGATGCATTGCCTGCTGTCACGGTGCCGTCCTTTTGGAACGCGGGTCGCAGACCCGCAAGCGCCTCAGCTGATGTCGCTTTGGGGTGTTCGTCGACTTTGAACTCAACAGCCTTGCGGCGCACTTTCACTTCGACGGGGGTGATTTGGCTTTCAAAGTGGCCGGCCTCAATGGCCTTGGCAGCCCGCTCCTGACTTTCCAGTGCAAAGGCGTCTTGGTCCTCGCGGCTGATATTGTGCTCGGCGGCAACATTTTCTGCCGTGATGCCCATATGACCGGTGCCAAACGGGCAGCTTAATGCGCCGAGCAACATATCATATGTGGTGGCATCGCCCATCTTTTGGCCCCAGCGCGCAAACGGCATGCTGTAGGGCGCGCGGGTCATGGATTCGGCACCACCGGCCAAAGCAAAATCAGCATCGCCCAGTATCAGATTCTGGTAGGCGGACACAATTGACTGCACCCCGGAGCCGCACAAACGGTTGACGTTCATCGCCGGAGTGGTTTCGGGCACACCTGCCTGCATTGCAGCCACCCGGCTTAGATACATATCGCGAGGCTCGGTGGTAATCACGGTGCCAAAGGCCACGTGGCCGATCTGTGTCGGATCAATTCCTGCGCGTGCGATCGCGGCTTTGGCTGCGGTTGCGGCCAGCTCAATAGGGGATACGCCTGCCAATGCGCCACCAAATGTGCCGATTGCTGTGCGTGCGCCGCCTAAAATTACGATGTCAGTCATTTTACTTCCTTTTCAACTAAGAGCGTGTCGAGTGCTGTTCGAAAGCATAGAGCATGTTCCCCCAGTGTTGCCAACACGCGTTGTTCGTATTCTTGCGCAATTGGGGTAAGTTCAGCAATCATATTGCGCCCTTTTTGGGTTAGCTCCAATTCAACCAATCGACGATCACTGCCATTTACTGTTTTGCTCACGTAACCCGCCACCTCGAGTCGTGTGGCGGCGCGCGAGACTTTGGATTTATCCATGTCGACCCGCTGATGGATTTCACGCACGCTGACGGCGCCAGCATGGGACAGATGCGCCACCACGCGCCATTCCGGAATCGAAATACCGAATTTCTGTTTATAAAGATCGGAAAATCCTAAACTAACCCGTGCGGCCAAAACCGACAGTTGGTAGGGCAAAAAAGCCTCCAGATCGAAATCACTCACCGTAGAAATCCCCATGTTCGTTACATTTGCAATGACTGCATGTATATCGCGCGGATCAAGCATCTCACGATGCTTGACTTCGTTGCAACTGCAACGATACCTATATCACAGGAACTGCGCCATAGAATGCCCAAAAACATTTATTGAATACAGGAGAGACCATGACATCTCAAAATCCCGCCAGCGGGCCCGTCGTTGATGAAAGCTCGAATGCTTATATGCCCGGCTTTGGTAATGATTTTGAGACCGAAGCCCTGCCGGATGCATTGCCCCAAGGCATGAACAGCCCACAAAAATGTGCCTATGGTCTGTATGCCGAGCAACTATCCGGCACGCCGTTTACCGCCCCGCGTGGCCAGAACGAGCGCACTTGGTGCTATCGCATCCGCCCATCCGTGCGCCATACGTCGAGATTTTCGCGCATTGATATGCCCTATTGGAAATCCGCACCAAACATCAACCCGGACACGCTGTCATTAGGCCAGTATCGCTGGAGCCCGATTCCCCACGCGGAGGAGGCGCTAACGTTTATCACCGGCATGCGCACCATGACGACGGCGGGGGATGTGAACACACAGGTCGGGATGGCAACGCATGTTTACCTGATCACCGAATCCATGCAGGACGAGTATTTCTATTCTGCCGACAGTGAAATGCTGATCGTCCCCCAAGAGGGGCGTCTGCGGTTTTGCACTGAACTTGGCATCATTGATCTGGAGCCAAAAGAAATCGCTATCCTGCCNCGTGGTATGGTGTTTCGGGTCGAGGTCGTCGACGGCCCTGCACGCGGCTTTGTTTGTGAAAACTACGGTCAAAAGTTTGACCTGCCNGGGCGTGGTCCGATCGGGGCCAATTGTCTGGCCAACCCGCGTGATTTTAAAACTCCGATTGCCGCATTCGAGGACCGTGACGCCGACAGCCGTGTGGTGGTGAAATGGGGTGGGCAGTTCCACGAGACATTCATTGGCCATTCACCGCTAGATGTGGTGGCGTGGCATGGCAACTATTGCGCCTGTAAATATGACCTGCGCACATTTTCCCCTGTCGGCGCGCTGTTGTTTGACCACCCCGATCCGTCNATCTTTACCGTTCTGACCGCCCCATCGGGTGTTGAGGGCACCGCGAATATTGATTTCGTGTTGTTCCGCGAACGTTGGATGGTAGCTGAAAATACCTTCCGCCCGCCGTGGTATCATAAAAACATCATGTCTGAATTGATGGGCAATATTTACGGCATTTATGATGCCAAACCGGACGGGTTTATACCCGGCGGCATGTCGCTGCATAACATGATGATCCCGCATGGACCGGACAATGCGGCCTTTGAGAAAGCCAGCAATGCCGAGTTGAAACCCGTGTTTCTGGACAACACCATGTCCTTTATGATCGAGACCCGTTTCCCGCAACACCTGACCGATTTTGCCGCCAACGAGGCACCTGTGCAGGACGATTATATCGACTGTTGGGATTCACTGGACAAGAAATTTGATGGCACCAAGGAGGGGAAATGACCGCGCTGAAAAAATCGTGGATCATGTCGGCCAATTCTGCCGATACCGATTTCCCGCTGAACAACCTGCCATACGGAGTGTTTTCGCTCGATGGGGGAGAAACCAGATGCGGTGTGGCAATCGGTGATATGATTTTGGACGTGAGCGGTTGCGAGGAAGCCGGCGTGCTGACCGCTGGCAATGAGCCGGTGTTTGATGTGCCGTTCTGGAATGGATTTATGGATTTGGGGGCCGAGGCGTGGGACAAATTCCGCGCCGTCCTGACCGCNGCCTTAAGCGAGGGATCGGAAAAACAGCCAGTTCTAGAGCCACATTTGGTTGNGCAATCCTCTGTTAGCATGCACATGCCGTTCGCTGTGTCGGAATACACCGATTTTTACGCGGGTCGTCAACACGCTGAAAACATGGGCGCGATCCTACGCGGCTCACCCGATTTGCCCCCCAACTGGCTGCACATCCCGATTGGATATAACGGCCGCGCCTCAACAGTAGTGGTGTCAGGCACTGACATCCACCGCCCATTGGGCCAGACCAAAGCGCCGGATGAGGACATGCCGTCATTCGGTCCCAGCAAGCGGCTGGATATCGAGCTGGAAATGGGGGCGATTGTCGGCACGGGGTCCACCATGGGCCTGCCCATCACTGTTGATCAGGCCGATAAAATGATCTTTGGCTACGTGCTGCTAAATGACTGGTCCGCCCGTGATATTCAGGGCTGGGAATATGCACCCTTGGGGCCGTTTCAGGGCAAAGCATTTGGCACGACCATCAGCCCGTGGATCGTAACTTCGGCTGCATTAGAGACGTTTCGCACCGCAACTCCTCCGCGCGATAAGGAATTGCTGCCCTATCTGGCCGAGAGCAAAGACGGCCTCTACGATATCAATCTGGAAGTTACCATGCAGCCCGAAGGGGCGGTCACAGCCACCACCGTAACCCGCACAAATTACAGCCGGATGTATTATTCCGCCGCCCAACAATTGTGTCACCACGCGGTGTCGGGCTGCGAAATGTCGCCGGGCGATCTGCTGGGATCGGGCACCATTTCCGGCCCCGCCAAACCCGAATTCGGCTCCTTAATGGAGTTAAGCTGGGCAGGGCGCGAACCCTTTAGGCTGGATACTGGCGAGACCCGCACATTTATTGAAGACGGCGACACCTTGACCCTAAAAGGCTACGCCCAAGGCGATGGCTTCAAGATCGGATTTGGTGATTGTCAGGGCAAAATTTTGCCATCCGTCAAAATGCCAACCAACACATAAACGCGAACAGGTAAAAAGGAACATCAAATGGCTAAAGCATTCGCATCCCAAGGCGACATGACCGAAAAGAAAACCACCTTTGTTGAAATCGGCGATGGCCTGTGGGCGTTCACCGCCGAGGGTGATCCCAATTCAGGCGTGATCATTGGCGACGAAAGCGTCATGGTGATCGAGGCCCAAGCCACCCCGCGTCTGGCGAACAAAGTGATCGAGGAAATCCGCAAAGTTACGGACAAGCCGATCAGCCATCTGGTGTTGACCCATTATCACGCCGTGCGGGTGCTGGGAGCCTCTGCTTATGGCGCGCCGGAAATCATCATGTCGGACACGGCGCGTGCCATGGTTGTTGAGCGCGGCCAAGAGGACTGGGACAGCGAATTCCAACGCTTCCCGCGCCTGTTTGAAGGTCACGAGAGCATTCCCGGCCTAACCTACCCGACCACCACGTTCACCGATTCTATGACCGTCTATCTGGGCAATCGCCGCGTTGACATCATGCACCTTGGCCGCGCCCACACAGCAGGCGATGCGGTCATCTGGGTGCCCGATGCCGAGGTGATGTTCACCGGTGATATCGTTGAATATCATTCGGCCTGCTATTGTGGCGACGGCCATTTTGCCGACTGGGGCGATACGCTGGAAAACATCGCAATGTTTGATCCGGTCAGCATTGCACCGGGCCGTGGTGACGCGCTGGTTGGCCGTGATATGGTCGCCGCCGCCCTGGAAAACACGCTGGACTTCGTCGAGAGCACCTACCGCCCCGCCGCCCGTGTGGCCGCCCGTGGCGGCAGTCTCAAAGAAGCGTGGGACGCGGTGCGCGCCGAATGTGATCCCAAATTCAACGACTACGCAATCTACGAGCATTGCCTACCTTTCAACGTCGCCCGCGCTTATGACGAAGCCCGCGGCATTGACACACCTCGTATTTGGACCGCCCAGCGTGATATAGAAATGTGGGAAGCGTTGCAGGTCTAAGCGATCGAAGAAAATACCGGAGGATACCATGAAGAAGATTTTTGAAGTCCCGATGTATGCCTATGAAAAATCGTCAGATCAGGATGCCACGACCCCCGTTCGTCACCCCGTTGTGGTGATCGGTGCTGGCCCCGTGGGCCTGGGTATCGCTATCGATTTGGCGCAGCACGATGTGCCTGTAGTTATTCTGGATGACAATGACAAAGTATCCTTCGGATCCCGAGCCATCTGTTTTGCCAAACGCCCGCTGGAAATTCTGGACCGGCTGGGTTGTGGCGAACCGATGGTCAACAAGGGTGTTCAGTGGAATGTCGGCAAGGTTTTCTTTGATGAGGACGAGACCTATAAATTCAGCCTGCTGGATGAGGACGGCCACAAGAACCCCGCCTTCATTAATCTGCAACAATACTATTTTGAAGAGTACATGGTCGACCGTGTGCGGGCCTTGCAGGTCGAGGGCAAGCCGATTGAATTGCGCGGCAATAACAAGGTCGAGGCCGTTGGGCAACATGATGATCATGTGACCATTGAGGTGACAACGCCGGATGGACCCTACATCCTCGAGACCGATTGGCTGATTGCCTGTGATGGCGCAAATTCCCCGACCCGCCGGATGCTGGGACTGGATTTTGAGGGCCGTGTGTTCGAGGACAACTTCTTGATTGCGGATGTGGTGATGGAAGCCGATTTCCCGACCGAGCGTTGGTTCTGGTTCGATCCGCCTTTTAACCGCGGTCAATCGGCGTTGCTGCACAAACAGCCTGACAATGTCTGGCGGATTGATTTGCAACTGGGTTGGGACATCGACCGCGAACACGAAATGAAGCACGAGAACATCATCCCGCGCCTTCATGCCATGCTGGGCGAGGATGCCAAGTTTGAACTGGAGTGGGTCTCGATCTATACCTTCCAATGTCGCCGGATGGAAGCGTTCCGCGCGGGCCGTACTTTGTTTGCTGGCGACGCAGCACATCAGGTTTCGCCATTCGGGGCGAGGGGGGCCAATAGCGGCTTGCAGGATACTGACAATCTGGCATGGAAACTGAAGCTGGTGATGGACGGCAAAGCGCCAGATGCTCTGTTGGATACCTATAGTGACGAGCGGGTGCACGGTGCCGACGAGAACATCCTGAACTCGACACGTTCAACTGATTTCATTACGCCAAAATCCGATACCAGCCGGATTTTCCGAAACGCTGTTCTTGACCTTGCCGGGCAGCACGAGTTTGCTCGCCCTCTGGTGAATTCGGGGCGGCTTTCGGTGCCATGCACTTATGACGGGTCTACCCTGAACGGGCCGGATGCCGTAGGGCTGCCAGCTGCGCTGCGCCCCGGTGCAACGGCAATGGACGCCCCGACCAAAGACGGCTGGTTGCTGGACCGGTTGGGTGACAAATTCCAGTTACTAGCGATTGGCATGGATGCCGAAAACGGATTGAATGCTTGCGGCATAGACATCGAGACCATCACCCTAGCCAGTGACGAGAGTCCCGAATTGGCCGCCCGATATCTGGGCGNTGCCAAAGGTGCAATTTATCTGATGAGGCCAGACCAACATGTTGCGGCTCGTTGGACCAGTTTTGACAAAAACGCCATTCAGGACGCTCTGAAAACGGCCACTGCGCAGGGAGGGAAGTGAAATGACTGATCTGATCACAACACCCAACATCAAAGATGCCGATGATTTTTACGCCGACCTGTTGGCCCTGCACGANGGGCACAGCAAGGAGGAATCCGATCTTATCAATGCACGGCTGATCTTGTTGCTGACCAACCATATCGGAGACCGCGAGGTTTTGACAAAAGCGATGCAGGCCGCCGCCAAGGCTTAAGGCTTGCCGTGAGGGGTTTTTCCGTGCCAGTTTAGCGCCATGGAAACCAATGAATTTTTCGCCCCGCTCACGGCAGCCGAAGAAAAGCTACTGGCCAAATACAATATCCCTGCCCTCGTAAGTGTGGGGGATGGAGGATTGCCGGTTGAGGCCACGCCTGACTGTTGCATCCGTGCCAGCCTCTTGCGGCATGTCTTGTTNGGCAAGGGCGAAAAATCGCTTGATCAAAAGGGGCTGCGGCTGCGGGGCGCATGGATAAAGGGCGCGCTGGATTTGCAGGGTTGTGATTGCAACCGCGACATAACACTGTCGTATTGCCAGTTGGATGAACCCTTGTCTCTGGTCAACGCCACGTTGCGCGGGCTGCACATTTCGAACAGCTATATCGAGGGGTTGGCGGCTGATAACGCCAGTTTCGCGGGTTCATTGTATATCCGGTCGGACACCGTGGTTGAGGGGGAAATTGGCCTTTCCGGTGCGCGGATCAAAGGGGACTTCCAGCTCTGTGATGTAGTGATAAACTCTACCGGACCGGACGCCGTTTTCGCGCCCTCCCTGCGGGTCGAAGGCTCGGTCTTTTTGGGCAATTATCCATACGACGAAGAGGTCACAACCTTAACGGCCAGCGGTACGCTGTTCTTTTCTTCTGCCCGCGTTGAGCATGATTTTTTCGTTTCCAGCACCGCAATTGCGCCGCTGAGTTCTGCCATGGGGGACGCGGTGTTCGGCGCCACCGAAGAACACGGCCGCGACATGGCCCTATCGCTGGGACGGGCGCGAATTGGTGGATTGTTGTTCTTTCAGGACAACCAGATTTCGCGCGGCATTGTGAACCTTGCAGGCGCAACCGTGGAGCGGCTAAAAGACGAACCAATCGGGCCGGGGGCGAACTATCCGATCCGCCTTGATGGTTTTCGATACAAGGACTTTTCACGCCACACCGACACCTTGGTGGCATCCCGGCTTGTATGGCTTGACCGTCGCCCAATCGACACCCCTTTTACGACACAACCCTATGAACAACTGGCCTATGTCTTGACCCAGATCGGGCAGCGCCATGATGCCCAGACCGTGCTGATGGCCAAGGAAAAATTACAGCGGGTCGAGAGCCGCAAATTATTGAAACAGGCAAAGCGGCCGATCAGGTGGAGCCTGTCGGCGTTTGCCGATGTTGTGCTGCGCTTTACCATTGGTTATGGCTATCGACCTGCACGTGCGGTGGGTTTGGCGCTGTTGCTGATCCTTGGGCTGGGTTTGTTTTTTCGCGCCGCGTGGCAGGCCGGTGATATGACGCCGAATGCAGCCCCAATTCTGGTTTCTACTGCATGGATTGAAGCCACCCAGAGCCACCCTGACAACCCCGGTGCGTTCTGGTCAAGTGCTGGTCAGGCGGGGGAAGACTGGGAGACATTTTCCGGCTTTGCCTATGGGGCTGATCTGGTAATCCCGATCGTCAATCTGGGCCAAGAGAACGCTTGGGCCCCCTCCACATCACGCAGCCCTTTGGGGTGGATCGGTTGGTGGTTGAGGTGGTTTGCCAAGGGGTTGGGCTGGGTCGTGACGGCGCTGGCGGCAGGCGCCATTACCGGAGTCATTCGCAAAGAATAACGGCTGATATTCGCGATATGAATGGCATATGAAATCCATATGACTCTTTTACGGGGTTAGTGGAGTGCGCCCATCCGCGTTCAACACCCAGCAAGCACGCCCTTCAAACACAGCTGCGGTGAGCGGTTTGCCATATCCGGCCCCTGTATCCAGATTGATCCGGTTACCGTAATGGGTTGGTGTATCGACCGGCGAGTGCCCATGCACGATCAAGGCCTCAAACGGCTTCGTTTCAACGTGAAACCGTCGGCGGATCCAAAGCAGATCATCCTCGGTCTGCTCTGACAGCGGCACACCGGGTTTGATACCGGCGTGGACAAACGCGACATTGCCAAAGTGGTGCATCAGCGGCATATCTTTCAGGAATTGCCGATGCGCATCCGGCACGGCGCGCAGAATTTCGGTATGTGGTGTGTTGGCGCTTACCCCATAGGATGCCAGCGTTTCGATACCGCCGAGGCGCGGGTGCAGCCATTCAAATTCGGACCTCAAACAGGGGTCATGGTAATCTGGATCGCCTAAAAATTCTGCGAACATCCGGTCATGGTTGCCTTTGACCGTCAGCCAGTTTTCGCCCCGCGCAACCCCATCAATCAAACGTTGGATCACGCCGCGGCTGTCAGGCCCACGATCAGTCAGATCACCCAGATGCACCACTGGTGCGCCTGCGTCACCAATGCGCTGCCGATCAGCAGCAATCCAGTCATGCGCCGCATCCAGCATGTCGATCTGGCCGTGAATGTCGCCGATTGCATAGACCCGCATTGGAACCCTCCTTGGTTGCACCTGCACAAAAGCGAACGGCCCCCTGAATGTCTATAGCGCTTTGCAGTAGATGCAAATTGCTTCAGAGGGCCGCCCGTTCTAATTTATGTTATGGTGTTTAACTGATGCTAAATTCCAGCGGCTTGATCGATTGAAACAGGCCGGTTTTTTCCAATGCGGCCATCGCGTCTTTGGGCAGTGGGTTGTCGATATAAAGCAGCGCAATCGCGTCGGCCCCAACGCTGGAGCGTCCAAGGGTAAAGTTGGCAATGTTGACGTCGCTTTCACCCATAACCTGCCCCAAGGTGCCGATGATACCCGGAACATCTTTGTTGGTGGTATAGAGCATATGCGTGCCAATTTCAGCGTCGATATTGATGCCTTTGATCTGGATAAACCGTGGTTTACCGTCGCTGAACACAGTGCCCGCGATGGTGCGTTCGGTGGTGTCCGTTACAACCGTTAGCTTGATATACCCGTCAAACACGCCAGATTTTTCCTGCGTGGTTTTTGAGATTTTGATGCCGCGATCTTTGGCAATAACCGGGGCCGAAACCATGTTCACTTCGGGGTTGTTGGCTTGCATAATGCCGGCAATCGCACCACAATTCAGCGCCTCAAGATTCATCTCGGTCACATTGCCATCATAAAGGATGTTGATGGCTTTGATCGGCTCATGGGTCATTTGGCCAACAAACGATCCAAGATGTTCAGCCAGCTTCATCCATGGGCCCATGACTTTGGCTTCTTCGGCTGTTACAGATGGCATGTTCAACGCGTTGGTCACGGCACCCGTCAGCAGGTAATCCGACATTTGTTCGGCCACTTGAACAGCAACGTTTTCTTGGGCCTCGGCGGTGGAAGCGCCCAAATGCGGGGTGCAGACCACGTTGGGCAGGCCAAACAGCGGGCTGTCGGTGGCGGGTTCTGTTTCAAAAACGTCAAAACCGGCACCAGCCACATGGCCTGACTTGATCGCATCGGCCAAGGCGGCCTCGTCAACCAGACCGCCGCGGGCACAGTTGATCACCCGCACACCAGGTTTCATTTTAGCGATCGCGTCGGCGTTCAGGATACCACGGGTTTTGTCTGTCAGTGGAACGTGCAGGGTGATAAAATCGGCGCGTTTCAGCAGGTCTTCCAGCTCGACCTTTTCAACGCCGATTTTCGCGGCGCGTTCTTCGGACAAGAAGGGGTCATAAGCGACGACCTTCATCTTTAGGCCAAGGGCACGGTTGGCAACGATTGTGCCGATGTTACCAGCCCCGATCAGGCCCAGCACCTTGTTGGTGATCTCACTGCCCATAAAGCGGGATTTTTCCCATTTACCGGCTTGGGTCGAGGNGTTGGCCTCGGGGATTTGCCGCGCCACCGCCATCATCAGCGAGATGGCGTGTTCAGCGGTGGTGATCGAATTGCCAAAGGGTGTGTTCATCACGATCACACCTTTCTTTGAGGCCGCAGGGATGTCGACGTTATCAACCCCGATGCCGGCACGGGCGATGACCTTCAGGTTATCGGCGGCCTCCAGCAGTTTCGGGGTCGCTTTGGTGGCTGAACGAATGGCAAGGCCATCGTATTTCGGGATTGCGGCCAGCAGCGCGTCTTTGTCTTTGCCAAGGTCGGGCAAGAAATCTACGTCAATGCCCCGATCACGAAAGATCTGCACAGCGGATTCGGAGAGTTTGTCGGATACGAGAACTTTGGGTGCCATTGGTTAGGCTCCTTTGAATTGAAATTTGGGGGGGAGCGGCCCGAAGGGCCACTCTAATCAGGCGTTGATTTCGGCGTTAAAAGCCCAGTCGAGCCACGGCATCAGGGCCTCCAGATCGGATACCTCGACCGTGCCGCCGCACCAAATGCGCAATCCAGCCGGTGCGTCACGATAAGCACCGATGTCCAAGGCAACACCTGCGTCCTCAAGCCGTTTGGCAACCGCTTTGGCAAAGGCTGCTCCATCCGTGATGCGGGCATCGTTGAACATCAGACACACCGAGGTGTTCGAGCGCAAAGCCGGATCATCGGCCAGAAAATCGATCCAGTCGTGAGCGTCAACAAACGTCTCTAACACGGCTGTATTTGCATCTGCGCGGGCAATCATGCCAGTTAGGCCGCCAATCGATTTGGCCCAGTCCAGCGCCACCAGATAGTCCTCGACCGCCAGCATGGAGGGCGTGTTGATTGTGGCTCCGCTAAAGATACCATCAATCAGTTTCCCAGCCTTGGTCAGGCGGAAAATTTTCGGCATTGGCCATGCCGGTGTGTAGCTTTCCAGCCGCTCAACAGCCCTAGGTGACAGGATCAACATCCCATGCGCCGCTTCGCCGCCCAGAACTTTTTGCCAGCTAAAGGTGGTGACATCCAGTTTGTCCCACGGCAGGTCCATCGCAAAGGCCGCCGAGGTGGCGTCGCAAATGGTCAGACCGGCACGATCCGTCGGAATAAAATCACCGTTCGGGACGCGCACGCCCGAGGTGGTGCCGTTCCATGTGAACACAACGTCGGCATCAAAATCGACCGCGTTCAGGTCAACGATCTGGCCATAATCGGCGGTGGTGACTTTGGCACCAAGTTTCAGCTGTTTATTGACATCCGTCACCCAGCCAGCACCAAAACTCTCCCATGCCAGCATCTCAACCGGGCGTGCCCCCAGCAGTGACCACATGGCCATTTCCATCGCACCCGTGTCGGACGCAGGCACGATACCGATTCTGTAATCGGCCGGAATGCCCAGCACTTCGCGGGTTGTTTCGATAGCGGCTTTGAGTTTGGATTTACCAACGGCAGCACGATGCGAACGGCCAAGCGGCGCGTCAGATAGAGCATTCAAGTTCCATTGGGGGTTTTTGGCACAAGGGCCGGACGAAAAACGTGGATTTGCCGGCTTAACAGCCGGTTGCGTAAGTATAGACATGGTATCCTTCCAGATATAATGCCCCTCGTTGGGGAGGGGTGT
>JGI24724J26744_10002188_pt1 | contig 13058 bp, 11 predicted proteins | sample Cruoilmetagenom7_FD_26744 | JGI IMG/M metagenome (IMG submission 26744)
TACGACTACGCCGCGGACAACCGTTTTACGCTGTCCCCAGCCGGCAAGCCGGGATAACTCCGTCATTCGACTGACCACTGCAAGGTGGAATCAGATACCAGCACACAACTTACTACGATTTTTTTATCTTTATTGAACATGGCTATCTCTTCCCTGCTCAGAGCCCTGTTTGAAGAAAAAAGTTCCTGCATTTGAAAATATCTGCTTTGAGGAACATAACGCACAGAGAACTCACCACCCACCGACAATGTTTGAAANTGCGCATTGCCTTCAAGGCTGAGCTCATTTTTCAACGTTATTTTTCCATCATCATCCACAGACAAAGACCGCCTGAACCGAACCGGCGCTCTGCGGCAGCCAAGGATGAGTGCGCTCCGGATCCTGCCCTTAAGCATGTGGGCGAAACGAGGGTTCCAGCCCAACACNACAAGTGTGGTCCTGAAAATTATATTTTTTAAAGGAGTCAACAGTTTGTTTGACGGCACCTCATTCATATGACCGGTCACTTCCCAATTCATGCCGTCTGCAGAGCGCAAGTGGTCTGCATCTATCCACTGCGACGTCACAACCCTGCCATCGGATAAACGCCCAATGACCCCGCAATCATTAACAACGATCTCCCCGCGACTGCGGTCAAAAATCTTAACCACACCCCCTTTGGAAAGGTTGGCAGCGACGTAAGTTTTGCCCCTGGCAGCGACAGAGATGCCGGCTCCGGGAAAATACCGCACAAGAGAATCTTCTTCGCATGGCAAAGGAGGCAGCTCAGCCGCTCTGGGTGAATAGTCAAGATAGCTCTGCAGAAACTCAGGTACACGGTAAAAAACATATCTATCCGACATAATCTCGGGCGGCACCAGTTTCCCTTCAGCTAACGACTTCAAACCTGCTTCCGCAACCGATGCTGCCAGCGGGATTTCTCCCGCCAGAATCTCAAAACCGTGAGGATAGAAATGTAAGGTATTACGGCTGCCAAGGCTCCCGCCGTAGAAACCATCCGGGTAAAGGAAAAAACTGCAAAACTTGACTGACTGGCGAAGCACGCCGAGTATTTCCGGATCGGGATTTGTCTGGTAAATCTTGCTCAGAAACGAAACAGTGGCTGAAAGATAACCAGGGTCAATCCCGTCATATTCCCTTGACCATCCCTCCTCACTGTTATGATAGGAAAGAAATTTTTCCCATGCTTTCTCGAAACCAATCCTCAGGTTGTCATCCGCCAGGAGTTCGTATGCCTTCCATAACACCAGGCAAGCCATAGCGTGATGATTGGCAAGATCATCTCTCTCCGACTCGCCCCCGGCTATGAAATAAGCCGCCCTGCGGATAGCCGAGGTTATCTTCGTGCTCACATCTTCCGGGATTTCATCCTTCAGCAAACGGTAAGCTTCAATACACGTGAAAGTGGTAAATGCAGTCGGCCCGACCCAGCCGCGTTCATAAGGATAGAATTCATCAAAAGAGCCATCCTTGTGCTGGATATTTGCCCAGAAATCAAGTCCAGCAACAGCCCAATCCCTCACCATCTGATTCCCTTTATAGATGCTTCCGGGAAAGCTGTGTTTATATACCAGAGCTAACGCATGGACACCAAACTGCCTCACAGCGTCAGGAAAATCGGATGTTTTGTACAACCAATAGTCGCGATGAAAACACCCGTAGGTGGGAGAGAAGGAATTGCGGTCCTGAAGCCCAAGGAGACGACTGATTTGTGACAGAGCTTTTACAGCATATACATCCCGTAGTTCCACGATACCCCTCGCTTCGTTCGGCAAAACCGTATTTCGTATCTTGTTGTTCGTATCTCGCTAAAACTTTTTAATTTTTTGCAGGGGTCCAATTCATTGAACCCGCCTCGGGTTTGATAAGCCTGTTCCTGACATGAGCAGGAATCAAGCTCCTACGCTTGCAAAATACTAAATACGATTCACGATATACGCTCTATTCCTTTGACCTCTTAACTATCAGTTCGGCAAGCAGCCCGAAGAAGAAAACCTGTAAAGATGAAAGGAGAAGCAGTATTACCGTAACATCCATTATCCTGTGAAGAAAGAAAAAACTGTAGAGCGCGACAAAAATCCCGAGCAGAAAAATAACAAAGCTAGCCGGCACAAAGACTTTCAAAGGCTGGAAATAGATTACGAGTTTAATAACAAGGTTTATGAACTGCAGAAAATGGAACGGCGCAATCTTTGATTTACCAATTCTCTTCAGATAATCTATGCTTACATATTCTACGCTATAGCCGGCACCCAGGGAACACATTGTCAGTGTGGTAGTAAAAGAAAAACGGTCAGGAAAAAGATGCCAGAACCTAAGAGCCATGTCCTTTTTGAATACCCTCATACCCGAATTCAAGTCAGGAATATTTCTTCCCGCAAGATAGCCCGCAAGCCTGTTAAGAAACCATTTTGCCGGTCTTTTCGGGAATGAATCATAGCTTTTTTTCCCTCTCCTCAGACCAACCACCATGTCATATTCCCCCCTGTGTTCCAACAGCGGGGGCACATCTTCCGGCTTATAACTCCCATCAGCATCAATAATGATAATCCAATTCCCTCCGGCACGGCTTATGCCTGTTTTCAACGCTTTGCCGTAACCCAGATTAACCGGATGAGTAACTACCTGAATCCCCTCAATCTTACTTAGAACCTCATGAGTCCTGTCAGTTGAACCGTCATCAACGACAATGATTTCATGTTCGAATCCGCCTTCAGCCAACACAGCTTTCAGTTTTTCAATTGTTTCTGCTAATGCTTTTTCCTCATTATACACAGGCACAACAGCAGTTATTGTCTCTTCCGTTTTGACAATTTTCATCTTATGCCTCCGACGTGTAAATACACTGAATCTCGTGTCATTCTTCCCCCGTATTCAATACGGAGGGAAAATCCCGGCAGATTTTTTCTTCTTTCGCTCCGCTCTTCAGGATGACAAACAGTAACGAAGTTTTTACAACCCCTTAATCCGATTGTATTCCTGCTCAAGACCGCTTGCATCCGACTCAAACCGGATCCGGTCCACCCAGAGCTTCGCATGCCCCAGGTATTTCGCCCTGAACTGCAGCACAGTAGTCTCCGGCAAGTTGAAAAGCAGGCTGAAACGTTTGTATGTTCCCACCTCATCAAAATCTGTACCCCTAATATTCTGCTCAGCAACAGCGATAATCTGCCTTTCTTCTTCCTTTATTTCTATACAGTCTATCCTGACTATTGCCTCAGGGGTTAGAGTATCAGTTTTTATGAAAAAATCAACCCTGTAGTTGCCTTCAGGGCATTCCCTGTACCTGCTCAGGGCGGCATACTTAGACTCATCCCTGCCCGGCAATGCAAACCTGGCTCTCCCGTCAACTGCCCCGGAATCAGCGATTTCGGGACATCCTGTTGAAATCAGCAGATAATCGTCATAGGTGAAAAATATCTCCCTGTATGCCCATTCGTTTTTCTCCGTGGAGTGATTTGACTTAAGAAGCAATATCCGATCTTCATATCTGAGGACTCCATACTCTCCGGAACACAGAAGTTGTATCAAATCCGACGCCCTGACCTTCCACCGGACATTCAGCAATACATAGTCGCGTTTCTCATCACCCCTCACATGTTCATTATATCCCCAGAAACACTGGAAATCCGGATGGTGGCCAAGATGGTGGCCTATTCTCAACTGCGTACATACCGAAGCATTCTTAGGAATCATCTTAATGCAATCCAGAATGACTTTTGATTGCCCGCTTACCCTTATGTTCTTCCTGAATGGTCTTTCCACAACTCCACAGAAGACATTTCCTCTTTCATCAAAATCCTTTGAAAAAGGAAGGTAACCGAAAAAGCGGCTGTACATAAGACAGGAAGTGAGCAATCCAACCCCAATCATCGTCATTGCCGACCTCTGTCCCAGGAACGCAGCTATCTTCCTCTTTAGCTTTGACGAACNTCTCGAAAATACGATAAGGTTGCTCGCACCCCAAATGGCTGATATTGCAACAGCCGGCGAGACACCTGCGGAATACTGCATGGAGAGGCGAAACATGTAATGGCTCTGGCTCATTAAGGGCAGCCCGACAATCCCAAACGGCAGCAGGAACATTATTCTGCCGAAGAAAGGAAGTGACATCATCGGAAGAAACGCGAAACAAAGACTCCGCCACCTGTAGAGCCCCCATTTTTCGTCGAGGAAAAGGAACTTAAACGCTTCCCCCGGATGACAGAATAAAGCCTTAACCATCTCCCGGGGAGTCTCCCCAAGCCAGCTAAAGATAGGGTAATTCGGATGTCCTTTCCCTACCCTGTCAGCATAGAACGGAATGATGTATTTCACAGCCGCTGCGCCCACAATCAAACACAGGAAGAAAGTGGCAAGCCCGATGCGTCTGTTCTGTGTTCTCTCCCGTAGAGTTTTCCATGGGAGAAAAAAAGCTAAGATTCCAATAGTTGCCCCGGTAAGGAACATTTCCTCCCGGCAGGAAATCATCAAAAGGAGAAATACCCAGTAGGCTTTGAATCTTCTTTTGATAAGGAAGTAAAACGTCAGAAGGACAAACGGGGGAATCATGTTGGCGGCATGGAATTCGTTAAAAGCAACTGACTGGACGTGCGGGAGAAAGAGATATCCTGCCCCGAAACAAAAAGCAAGGAGAGGATTCCGCAGCTTTTCCTTCGCAAGGAGATAGACAATGAAAGCCGCCGATATCACAGGGACAACCTGAAAGAAAATCAGCGTTCTCGGATTGTTATATATGAAGTAGAAAGGTGCAATAAGAAACAATATGGGAGAGAAATGGCAGCCCAGCTGCGATTTATGAGAATGGATAGACGAACGCAGACACTGGCCCCGCAGGACACTGTGTATTGAAGTATCAAACACGGCGAAGTCCTCATCTATGAAGCTGAAATCATTAAAAGCTATGAGGACAATATGCATAAACCACATAGATGCCAGAACTATCAGAAAGAGCAGTATGACCCCGTAGGTCTTACCGTGCCCCTGAAACTTGTCGAACTGAACAAGTAGAGACACCAGGAGCCCGACGGCTAAAGAAAAAGAAAAGATAAAGGCAATTACCGCGAAATCAGAATGAACGCGGGAGAAATACAGCGGGAAGAAAAATAGAAACGGAAGGAATGATTTAGCGACTCCGCCGGAGGAGATGCAAAAAGCTTCCCTCCTCAAGCGCTTGAGAGTCAACGAGAAAACGAGCCACAACAAAGTCGAACACAGGATACCCCTAAAAACTGCCCGTTGCGCTCCCCCAGCTTCGGTGAGGCTCCTGTAAACTTCATTGAGCGAGAAATATTCATTGTATTTACAGCTCCAGAAAAATAACCCCAGCACCGTTCCTGCAAAGATTACTATCGCAAGCTGAATGACCATCCTGGCTGATTTTGGCACAGCCCCCGTCTCCATAGCTCCTTATTGTAGACTATACCGATGAAAAAGCAAATGTTTTTTCGGACCCCTGCGTAAATCTTGTTCAGAACCAATCGGGGAATCTGCGTCCAGAAAATTTACTAACTTTTTCTTTAGCTCCCTGCTAAAATGTGGTATAAAATAACCAGAATGCGTGAGAAATGCAGCAGGTAGTAATTGGAATTATTGCATTTCAAACAAAGGGAGGAAGGATGTTTAATATAGGTATAATTGGATGCGGGCACTGGGGACCCAACCACATAAGGAATTTCAATTCACTTAAGGACTCCCGCGTTTTAATGTGTGCGGATTTAGAGAAAAGAAGACTGGCGGCAATAAAGGATTCTTTCGGCAATGTGGAAGTGACGAATGATTATTTTGATATTTTGAAGAATAAAGAGATTAACGCTGTAATCATTGCTACCCCCACAAAAACACATTATACAATCACCAAGGAAAGTTTAGGATATAACAAAGATGTCCTTTGCGAGAAACCTCTCGCGACTTCAGTCGCGGAAGCAGAAGAATTGGTTAGGCTTGCAAAAAGAAAGAAAAGAATTCTGATGGTCGGTCATGTGTTTATGTATAACGCCGGCATTCAAAAATTGAAAGAATATGTTGATAAAGGAACCCTGGGGAAAATCTACTATGTCTGTGCAAAAAGAACAAATCTCGGGCCCATTAGAAATGATGTTAATGCTGTCTGGGACCTTGCATCCCATGACATCTCAATCTTTTTATACCTGCTGAATTCACAGCCTCTGGAGGTTAGCGCCTGCGGAGAAGTCTTTTTGCATGAGGAACATGAGGCACTGGAGGATATTGCATTTATCTCATTGCGTTATCCCAAAAAGATATTAGGTAACATTCATGTAAGCTGGCTTGATCCCAGAAAGATAAGAGAAATAACCATCGTTGGTGATAAAAAGATGGCCGTCTGGGACGACCTTAACGTAACAGAACCCATAAAATTGTATGACAAAGGAGTAATGCGAGAGCCCTATTATGACAGCTTTGATGAGTTTCGTCTTATCCCGAAAGAAGGAGATATTACCATTCCACGCTTGCCATTTAGCGAACCATTAAAGAATCAGGCAATTCATTTCCTGGAGTGCATACGGGAACGAAAAAGTCCTATTAGTGATGGTAATAACGGATTAGCTGTGGTAAAAACGCTAAATGCTGTTATAACATCTCTCAAAAAAATGGGAAAGTAGCGAAATTTTGGCTGCGAAGATTAACTATACACAGCAACATAAGTAACTGCGCATCCCTGTCACTCCTTCACTTTGTTCAGGACAGGCTCTGAGCAAAGCAAAGGGTCTCTTATGACAGATGATAAAAACTTTTGCTGCTTGAATAGGAAGAAACCTATGGAAATATCAAAACAAATAAGCTTAGGTAAAAATCCAACGATAGAAGACAATGTTATCGTCGGTTACATCCCAGGCAGAAAAATAAAAAGTTTAAAGGTAAAAATAGGCGATGCAGCCCGCATCAGATCAAGTTCAGTTATCTATGCTGGCGTGAAAATAGGCAAGGATTTTGAAACAGGACATAACGTAATAATTAGAGAAGAAAACGCGATAGGGAATAATTTCAAAATCTGGAATAATTCTGTTATTGACTATGGATGCAGGATAGGCAATAATGTGCGTATACACAACAATGTCTACGTTGCTCAATATACGGTAATTGAAGATAATGTTTTTCTCGCCCCCGGCGTGGTGATAACCAACGATCCCCATCCTATCTGTACAAAATGTATGAAAGGGCCGATAATAAAGGAAAATTCCCGGATAGGGGCAAATGTTACCTTGCTGCCGCATGTTATCATAGGCGAATCTTCTTTAATCGGCGCAGGTAGTGTGGTTACTAAAAATATCCCGTCCCATAGTGTAGCTTATGGCAATCCCGCAAGAGTGACAGGTAAAACTGAAGACTTAAAATGCAGATTAAAAAAGACACGTAAACCCTATAAAAACGGCCTTGATATTTTTCTTAGAAAAGAATAATGAAAGTACTGGTTGCTATTCCTGCCACTAATGAAGTTGGCAAAATTGGCCAAACAGTAACGAGAATCCCTCCAGGAGCAGCTGACAAGATTCTTGTTGTTGATGATGGATCCACCGATGATACTGCTGTAGAGGCAAGAAACAATGGAGCCCTTATTTTATCTCATAAAACTCAAAGAGGAGTGGGAGTTGCCATCAGAAGTGCCATTGGCTATGCTATCCAAAATAGTTATGAGATATTGATAATTATGGCTGGAAATAACAAGGATGAACCGCAAGAAATCGTTCGTCTTATCCAGCCCATCATAAAAGAAAATTATGATTTCGTCCAGGGTTCCCGTTATCTTAAAGGCGGAAAATTTGGAAAAATGCCTTTTTATCGCCAGATTGCAACACGATTCATTCATCCCTGGTTATTTTCATTGACAACAGGTAAAAGAATAACAGATAGCACAAATGGATTTCGGGCAATAAAATTATCTATACTCAAAGATAAAAGAATAAATCTAAATCAGGAATGGCTTGATAGGTACGAACTTGAACCATACTTGTTTCATAAAATGATTAAACTGGGATATAAGGTTAAAGAAGTTCCAGTTACAAAAATATACCCGCCAAAGGAACTTGGGTATAGCAAAATGAAACCTATCACCGGATGGTGGAGTATTTTAAGACCATTGGTTTTTTTGTCGTTAGGAATCAAAAAATAAGGGGTTGCTCAAGAATAATGTTGACTATTTGCCAGAGGTGATTTTGGAGCGAGACAGGGAGGGAGATTTGGAAATACCATTTGTTGACCTAAAGACTCAATATGCCGAGATTAGGGAAGATGTCGATAAAGCAGTGCGTGGTATAATGGAAAAAGCCAATTTTATCTTAGGAGAGGAGGTTGAACTTTTTGAAAAGGAGTTTGCTTCCTACTGCGGGGCAAAATACGGAATTGGCACTGCCTCAGGCTTAGATGCATTGCGAATGGCGTTGCTTGCTTACGATATCGGCAGAAATGATGAAGTTATTACAACAGCGAACACCTTTATTGCCACTGCATTGGCTATTTCTTCGGTGGGCGCAACGCCTGTTCTGGTTGACATTAATTCTCGAACTTACAACATAGATACTAANAAAATTGAAGATGCTATAACTAAAAGGACGAAGGCAATTATTCCCGTTCACCTGTATGGACAGCCAGCAGATATAGATATAATTTCGCAAATTGCTAAAAAACATAATCTAAAAGTTATAGAAGACACCTGTCAGGCGCATGGTGCTGAATACAAAGGACGCAAATGCGGATCCTTAGGTGATATTGCTTGTTTTAGCTTTTATCCCGGGAAAAATTTGGGGGCATACGGCGATGGTGGAATGGTTATTACCGATGAGAAAAAAATAGCTGAAAAGATGGCTTTGTTAAGAAACTACGGCTCCATAAAAAAACATTCTCACGAAGTCAAAGGTTTTAATAGTCGTTTAGATACAATACAAGCAGCTATATTAAGGGTCAAGTTGTTGCATTTGGACCGCTGGAATGAAAAGAGGCGCAAGAATGCAAAGCTTTATAATGATCTGCTAAGTAGCAACAAAGATATAATTCTGCCTGAAGAAACATATTACTCCAAGCATGTATATCACCTTTATGTAATCAGGATACCGGAACGGGATGAAATTTTGGGTCACCTTAAATCCAAAAAGATTAGTGCAGGAATACATTATCCCATCCCCATTCATATGCAAAAAGCCTACACTGACTTAGGTTACCATCAAGGAGAGTTTCCTGTAACTGAACAATTTGCTTCCGAAATACTTTCTCTGCCAATGTTTCCCGAATTAAGTATAGAGCAGATTAAAACAGTCACTAATACAATCTTGGAAAAATCAGATAGAAAGGGCGAAAAAAGATGAAAGGAATAATTTTAGCAGGCGGTAAAGCCACCAGGCTGCTCCCAACAACTAAAACCATTTCAAAACATCTCCTTCCTGTTTATGACAAACCAATGATTTATTATCCTCTGTCTACTCTGATGCTGGCCGGAATCCGGGACATTCTCATAATCTCCACCCCGGAGGATACGCCAAGGTTCGAAAACCTCTTGGACAGCGGGAAAGAAATAGGAATGAATTTCTCATACGCAGTTCAGCCCGAACCGAAAGGGATTGCCGAAGCCTTTATCGTAGGCCAGGAATTTATTGCAGGACAAAATGTTTGCCTGATACTCGGAGATAACATTTTCTTCGGACACGGCCTGCCGGATTTGCTGAAAGAGGTAGCGTCACGTAAAAAAGGAGCAACGGTTTTCGGTTATTATGTAAAAGATCCGCATAGATACGGGGTAATAGAATTCGATACCGGCGAGCGGGTTGTCTCCATTGAAGAAAAACCTGAAAATCCGAAATCCAACTGGGCGGTAACAGGGCTTTATTTCTATGACAGTAACGTAGTGGATACTGCCAAAACGCTTAAACCTTCCGGAAGAGGAGAGCTGGAAATAACAGCCGTGAATAATGAATATTTGAAGAAAGGCACTTTAGAAGTCAAGCTGTTAGGGAGGGGTTATGCATGGCTGGACACCGGGACACATGACTCGCTTATTGATGCTTCAATATTCATGAAGACAATTGAAGAAAGACAGGGATTGAAAATAGGTTGCATCGAAGAGATAGCCTACCAGCTGGGTTATATTGACAGGAAGCAATTGGAAAGCCTGGCGCGGGGAATGAAAAGCGGATACGGCGAATATCTGCTCAGGACTCTTGAAAGGGACCGGTAGCATGCCTTTCAAATTCGAAAAGCTGGAAATCCCGGATATTATCCTGATTGAACCGAATATCTTCGAAGATGAAAGAGGTTTTTTCATGGAAACCTATAAGCACCCGGACTTTGAAAATGGAGGTATCGGTTGCAGCTTTGTCCAGGATAACCACTCCAAATCCAAAAAGAATGTCCTGCGCGGTCTTCACTACCAGCTTGCCCCAAAAGCACAGGCAAAACTGGTAAGAGTCATAAAAGGTTCCGTGTTTGATGCAGCGGTAGACATGAGAAAAGGTTCTCCGTATTACGGGAAATGGGTCGGGTGTGTCCTCTCAGAAAAAGATAAGAGAATGCTCTATGTTCCACCAGGTTTTGCACACGGGTTCTGCGTATTGAGCGAAGAAGCAGAGATGGTATATAAAGCAACCGATTTTTACTCCCCCGAGCATGAAAGAGGGATAATGTGGAATGACCCGGAAGTCGGGATAAAATGGCCTGTTAAAAATCCTATCGTCTCTCCTAAAGATGCTAATCTCCCTGTATTGAGCAAAGCAGATAATAATTTCACCTGAAAATGAAAAACAGACTATTTTTAGTAACAGGCTCGGGCGGACAACTTGCAGGAGAGTTCCGGAAAATATTAACTGCCAGGTCTCTCAAGTCTGAGATTCCGTCTGAGGACCAGTTAGATATAACAAACTTTCAACAGGTTGAAAACGTAATCAAGGAAGTAAACCCGGATGTAATAGTAAATTGTGCTGCCTATAATTTTGTAGATGAAGCAGAAGAAAACCCGCCATTTGCTTACGATGTGAATTATCATTCTGTAGAAAACTTGTCTTCTTTATGTAAAAAGATGAATATTTTTCTGGTTCACTACAGCACAGATTACGTTTTTGACGGCGAAAAGGGAGATTTTTATACAGAAGAAGATAAACCAAATCCGATAAACAGGTACGGGGAGAGCAAACTGAAGGGAGAACAAGCGGTCAAAAACAATCTGGACAATTTCCTTATTTTCAGATTAAGCTGGGTGTTTGGAAACGGTAAAAACAATTTTATGCATAAACTTTCCGAATGGGCAAAACAAAGACGTATCCTGAAAATAAGCGCTGATGAGGTTTCTATNCCGACCTATACAGAGGATATAGTNAATGTTACGCTTGCAGCACTAAAACAGGATATAAAAGGCATTTATCATCTCACTAACAGCGGGTACTGCTCAAGATACGAACTCGCAAAACATTTTATGAAAAAGATGGGAATGAACAACATCCTTATCCCTGTTCCCGCAAGAACGTTTCAGACCACAGCGAGAAGGCCATCATTTTCAGCCATGGCAAACGATAAAATTTCAAAAGAGCTCAGCATCACCATTCCCGAATGGGAGGATGGAGTAAACAGGTTTGTAGAAATATTCAGAGGAGAGACTCTGTGAAAAAAATGCTGGTGACGGGCGGAGCCGGTTTCATAGGAAGCGAGTTCATAAGACAGCAGGCAGGGAATGATAAAATCATACTGATAGACAAGCTCACCTATGCCGGCGACATGAGAAGATTAAAAAATGTTGAAGAGCAAATAACATTTTACCGTGGCGATGTGGCCGACAGAAAATTCATGGAGCATGTATTCAATAAAGAAAAACCCAAAACGGTTATCCATTTTGCTGCCGAAAGCCATGTAGACAGGTCTATCCTGGATTCCGACCCTTTCACCATTACCAACATCCTGGGAACTCAAATTCTCCTCGATATGGCAATTAAGACAGAAGTGGANAAATTCATACATATATCTACAGATGAAGTCTATGGTGAACTCGGAAAGGACGGAATATTTAAAGAAGGTATGCCCCTAAAACCTAATTCTCCATATTCAGCGACTAAAGCTTCCGCCGAACTATTAGTTAGAGCTTATTACCGCACTCACAAACTCCCATCCATTATCATAAGGCCCTCAAACAATTACGGCCCGTATCATTACCCTGAGAAATTTATCCCTTTGATAATAAGCAACCTCCTTGAGGGCAAACCTATTCCTGTTTACGGCAAAGGGGAACAGATACGTGACTGGCTCTACACCGGAGACTGCTGCCGCGGTATCAACACAATACTCCGGAAAGGAAAACCCGGAGAGATTTACAATCTCGGCGGCAAATCCGAGTATACCAATCTTGACGTTGCCGGGAAAATTATCAATCTCTTAGGCAAAGATGAAACCTATATCAAATTTGTCCACGACAGACCCGGCCATGATTTCCGTTATGCACTGGACAACTCCAAAGCGGAAGAATTGGGCTGGAAACTATCCGTATCATTTGAGGAAGGACTGAAAAGAACAGTCGAATGGTACAAAGAAAACCAGTGGTGGTGGAAACCTATTAAGAGTAAACTAAAGCGGGAAAGCAAAGGCTTCTGGACATAAGACAATCCACTCTCAATTACTTCCAAAGAGAATTGCAAACGAATCTGAATGCTTTGTCAAATGTTGAGACCTGACCCCTCTTTTTTCCAATACTCAACACTCAACATCAGGTCATCTAACACTTTTTCATCCATCGGTTCGAAGAATGAATGGAATACCTCTATAACGAGCAGGACTTCTTCCGCACCTGAACGGGATATTGCCTCAAGCACTTTCTCCGGTTTGATTATGCCGCGTTTGTTATATTCCGGAGTGAACGGCCAGTGCTTACTTGTCACTCCGTCCGTCTGCTGGATATGAATTACAGGAGTCCGCGCACCGAACCGTTCTATCCAGGCATATGGATCCCTGTCCTCTTTTTTACCCGAACATGCCGCTCCGTGCCCAATATCAAGACATAATTTAACAGGGAGAGCAGCCCCTTCATTCATTCGTTCATAGATCTCTTCTGTCTCGGCTATTGTAGAAGG
>JGI24724J26744_10002190_pt1 | contig 13054 bp, 8 predicted proteins | sample Cruoilmetagenom7_FD_26744 | JGI IMG/M metagenome (IMG submission 26744)
GGGATTAAATCAACCCAATTTTCTGGGCTTGGATCTGAAGCATCAACCGTCACTATTTTTCGATTAGGAGCGTTTAAATTTGTAACTATAAATAGTTTAGACCCTACATTTTCAATGATATAAGAATCACTATCAGTATGATTTAAAATGGTGAAAAACTCACTATTTTCTTTTGAAAGATCTTTTAAGAAAAGCTTGTTTCCTGAAGTAGATACACTTGCACTTACCATTAAATAACGATTGTCTTCACTTACATAACCTCCAACATACCTATGTTTTTCTGAAGGAATTCCGCCAAATACTAACTCATCATCTTTTTGAGAAGTTCCTAATTGATGATAATATAGTTTGTGTTGATCTGTTTTTGCTGAAAGTTCACTTCCTTTTGGTTTGTCGTAACTTGAATAATAAAAGCCTTCATTTTTTTTCCAAGAAAGTCCGCTAAATTTTATATCAACTAAAGTATCTTCTATGATGGATTTGGTTTCAGTATTCATAATTAATACTTTTCTCCAATCGCTACCGCCTTCAGAAATACTATAGGCTGCTATCTTTCCATTTTCAGAAAAACTCATGTTTCCTAGAGATATAGTTCCTTCTTTATTGAAAGTATTTGGATCTAAAAATATTTTTGCTGTAGTAGGATGTTCACCTGTTTTGTAACGATAAATTACATATTGATTTTGAAGTCCGTTATTTTTATAATAATAGGTATAATCACCTTCTTTAAATGGAGCTCCTACTTTTTCATAATTCCAAAGAGAAGAAAGGCGTTCTTTTAATTCATTTCTGAAAGGGATATTGTCTAAATAACCAAAAGTAGTTTCGTTTTGAGTTTTTACCCAATTTCCTGTTTCTTCACTCATGTCATCTTCTAACCATCGATATGGATCTTTAACATCTGTTCCGAAATAATTTGTAACGGTATCTACTTTTTTGGTTGCAGGATAATTCACTTTTGTAGTTGTAATTTGAGCTTTTATTTGGTTTGAATTCAATAGAAATACAAATAAAAGAAATGGGATCATCTTTTTCATAATCGGCAATTCATAATTTATGTAAAAATACGAAATTATAAACTTCAGATATTAAATATGATATATAATATAAAAGCTCCTAAATAGGAGCTTTTGATATATTTATTCTAATTGTTATAGAAATTATTTTTTTACAAATTTTTGAATTCTAACTGAACCATTATTGATAAAACGTAATACGTAGTTTCCAGTGCTTAATTTAGAAACATCAATACTTCTACCTTCTAATTTTCCGTTTAATACTTTTCTTCCTGTAACATCATATATCATGTAAACAGCATTATCGAATCCAGCAGCAACACTTAAGTTAAGTTTTTCAGTTGTAGGGTTAGGATAAAGAATTAAATCATTTACTTCGTTGTCATTAACACCCAAAACAGTTTCACCTTCAACAGCAACAATGATTTCATTAATATTTACATTATCATAAACATCAACAATACCTGAAGGCCATTTTATAGTTAATTGAGAAATTTCAGTATCAGCACCAATACCAAAATGAGTATTTAACGTACTAGAGTTTCTAAATCCTTCTCCAATTCTTACTTCCCTAATTTGTAAGCCAGAAGGAGTTACTATTTCTAATTTAGCACCAATTCCGTTTAAATTACTTTCAGTACCTCTTGTAGTTATAGTTAGCCAATTGTTTGCATTTCCATCATTCCAGCTAATAGTTCCATTATCAAAACCATCTACAAAACCATCGCTATTTAAATCTCCAAAACTACCATTGTTTAATTCGCCAAATATTGGAGCATCAAAAGTCATGTCACCATTTCCAAAAAGTAAAGCACCATTAGAAATAAGATCTAAATTTCCATCATTATCAAAATCGTATGTAGTGTTTTCAATACCAGTAGATCCAAATTCAACACCAGAACCAGTAGTTACATCAGAAAAAGTTAAATCACCATTATTTATCATTAATTTATGAGAACCTGTACTTGCACCAACAAATACATCCATATCTCCATCATTATCAAAATCTCCCCATGCTGAAGACCAAGTTTGCATAGGATCGTCTAGACCTAATTCAGCAGCGTTCTCAGTAAAAGTACCATCACCATTATTTGTGTGCATTTGGTTTGTTCTTCTAGCTTCTTCTCCACCACACTTAGCGATAAACATATCCATATCTCCGTCATTATCATAATCAATCCAAATTGACCCATAATTACCTCCAGAAGGATAGTCTCCTAAATCACCTTGTATAAATTCAAGGTTACCAGATCCATCATTAATATAATAAACATTTGGAGCAACATCATGACATACAAAAGCATCTAAATGACCATCATTGTTAATATCTATAAAGTTAGATCTTTGAGAGAATACATATTCAGGGCCAGAAACTTCAGTAAATCCAGTACCAGAGTTATTTGCTCTCATAAAAGTTACACCTGATCCACCTCCATATAGTAAATCTGTAAATCCATTGCCATCGTAATCTGCAGCAGCCAAACTCCATGAAGCAGTATTATCTGCAGCTGTTGTAGGTATGTTTACTGTATTAAATCCGCCAGCTTCCAATTGGTAATGTACATTTACATTTGAAGAAGTTACAGATACAACATCATCTAAATCGTCACCATTCATATCAACTATGGCTCTACTAGAACCCACTATTGATATTCCTTCATTTGTAAAATTAACTTGAGCTGCCATATGGTTTACGCAAGCAGCGAAAACCAGAATCATAGGAATAATTTTTTTCATAATATAATCGTATTTAGTTATTAATAGTTTTCTTAATCACAAGAGCCACTTAATGAATTTATCCATTCTTCAATTAATTGAACTCCTTCATCGTGTAATAAAGACCTGCCTATTAAAGGCATTCTTAATTCTTCTGCAACAGTGTTGACTCTGTTATATAAAATTGAATTATCTGTATCAGAAGGTATTACAATTTTTGATAACCCTAAAATTTGAGTATCTGCATCTAAACAAATACCCATTTTAATTGGGTCTTCAGTTTCGTTAAAAGCAAATCGAAGTTTTCTATAATCACAATGCCCTGTGTCTGAATGACAGTGAGAACAGTTTGCATCAAAATAAGATCGTGCTCTATTATTTATATCTTGACTTGGGTTTTCCCAGTCAACAACACTATTAATATTGCTTGGATAGTTGTTTTCAAGGTACCCCATTTCTACCCATTTTTCTAATTGATTCATTGATCCATCAGCAAAACTGTAGCTTTTATCAAGATTTTGAGGTTTTGGAACTACTGGAATTATACCTCCATCTATTACTTTATGGCAAGTAAAACATTCACTTTCTGAAGGAATTCTATAGTTAAAAGATTTTGTTTCTCCATTTTGAACCCACTCTACTTCAGTGAAACTTCCGTCTAGATTAGAATATGCTTCTATTTGTTCATCGTTCCAAATATAATCAGCATAAATCCATTCTTCTTCTTTTTTTATAAATAATCTAGTTTCGATTATCCTTGTTGTATTATTAGGTAGAACATTTTCGTAATAAAAATTTATAATCAAAATAGTACCTACGGGAAAATCGAAAATAGAATGGTCATTTACATAACTTGCTTTAACATCTTTTGGCATCCAAATAAACCTTTTTTTCTGTGCATATTCTTCAAAAGGTGATGTAATTGGCTCATAAGGTAAAACTCCATAAACTGGGTCTAATTCATTAAGAGCTTCATTAAAAAAGTTATAATCTGAAAGCTTAGGATATGGCATTTCGTCTAAATTATAGACCACAGGAGATACTTGTTCAATTATTTCGATATAATCATCATCAGACTTACATGAGCTTAGGAAAGCAAATAGTAAGATAAGGATAGAAATATTGAAGAAGTAGTTTTTCACCATATATTATATTAAAATAGTTTTCGAGTTCTTTATATAACAGTTGATTAGGTAAAAACCCTACCGTTTATTGCTAAAGAAGTCAAAAATAGCAAAAAATAGCCAACATTTAGGCTAAGTATCTTATTTATAAGTAGTCTAAGTATACTGTTGAAGAACTAGTTTTTTAAACTAATTTTTTTGAAACAAGGTATTCAGCAATTTGAATTGCATTTGTTGCTGCACCTTTTCTTAAGTTATCACTAACAATCCACATGTTTAGCGTATTTGGTTGAGTTTCATCTCTTCTTAAACGACCTACAAATACATCATCTTTTTCATGTGCATATATTGGCATTGGATATGTATTGGTGTCTGTGTTGTCTTGTACTGTGATTCCCGCTTCATGATGAAGTAAGGTTCTAATTTCATTTAATTTGAAATCATTTTCGAATTCAACATTTACAGATTCACTATGACCAAAAGAAGTAGGAATTCTAACAGCGGTTGCTGTCACTGAAAAAGTTCTATCATCAAGAATTTTTTGTGGTTCCCTAGCTAATTTCATTTCTTCTTTGGTATAACCATTAGCTTCAAAATCATCGCAATGCGGAAGTGCATTTTTATGAATAGGATAAGGATAAGCCATTTCGTCTTGTATCCCTTTCATTTCATTTTCTAATTGATTTACAGCTTTAATACCAGTTCCAGAGACAGATTGATAAGTTGAAACAACCACTCGTTTCATTTTATATTTTTTATGAAGTGGGGCTAAAGCCAAGACTAATTGTATGGTCGAACAATTTGGGTTAGCAATAATTTTATCTTCTGAAGTTAATGCATGCGCATTAATTTCTGGAACAATTAATTTTTTAGAAGGATCCATTCTCCATGCAGAAGAATTATCAATAACTGTGGTGCCAACTTCAGCAAATTTTGGGGCCCATTCTAAAGAAGTGCCACCACCTGCTGAAAAAATTGCAATTTGTGGTTGCGCTTTTATAGCATCTTCCATGCTTATAAGAGTGTGTTCAGCACCATTAAATGTGATTGTTTTTCCAATAGATCTTTGAGAAGCGACTAAAAGTAATTCAGTGATAGGAAAATTCCTTTCTTTCAGAATTTTTAACATCACACCTCCAACCATTCCTGTTGCACCAACAACTGCTATTTTCATAAAAAAATAATTTTTGTCAAAAATACAAGTTCATCATCAAATTATAACATTTATCAATTAAAAAAAATGTTAATTAGTAAGCATAAATGGTAATACATCATCTATCGGAATCATTAATTCAATAGGCCCTGATGCATAACTTGCTATTTCATATTGATTGTATAAAATAATCACTTCTTCTTCATTGAACCCAATCGTTTCTGGTAAATAAAAAGTGTCATTTTCGAACCAAAAACCGGAAGAATTTATAGATTCCTCTGCTGAAATATTAAATTCATTTTTGAATACGTTTTCTACAAAATCACGAAATTCATTTTTGTTTTTAAAAATTTCCTTTGTTGAAAGTTTTTCTCCATTTGAAGGATTGACATTTAAAAATGTAATCGAGCCATAACCATGAGCTCCTCCAGTAAACATATATTGCTGAAGCTCGTAGCTAAATAATGAGTTTGATGTATAGGTTTGACACACGGAGATTTCAGCAAAATATTCAGAAATTATATCTGGAAATTCGGCTTTGTCTTTTTTGTAGTTCAATAAAAATTTATTTGCTGCTTCAGTTATTGTCTTGCTTTTCTGACTTATTGAATCACCTAATTCTAATGAATTAATAATGTAATCTTGTATTGAATTGTTGATTTTTTTTGCAACTGCTTTTTTTCCTTTTACTACTACATAATCCAAAGCAACTTCAGGACATGTTTCAGATTTGCAATTTCCATTAAAAATTTCAGAAATTGTTTCAGAAGAAAAACTTGCAGCAGTATCTTTTTTACAACTTATAAAAAACACAAAGACGATAATTAATATGGAAAATTTAAATTTCATATGATAAATGTACAACGATTAATACCCTTATTGAATTGTACACAAATTTATTTAAGATTTATTTAATAGAAGAAGAATCCTAATGGAATTATAAAATTGAGTATTATCACATTTGAAACTATTACATTTGTTTTTTAAATATTTTGAGAATGAAATTTAACACAAAAACTATACACGGAGGTCAGGAGCATGATAAGGCATATGGTGCTGTAATGCCTCCAATTTATCAAACCTCTACTTATGCGCAATCGACTCCTGGAGGTCATAAAGGATTTGAATATTCAAGAACCCATAATCCAACAAGAGCAGCACTAGAAAAATCTTTTGCTAGTTTAGAGAATGGTAATTTTGGTCTTGCTTTCGGAAGTGGATTAGCAGCTATTGATGCAGTGATAAAATTATTACAACCTGGAGATGAGGTGGTGTCAACCAATGATTTATACGGTGGAACCTACCGTTTGTTTACAAAAATATATGAAACTTTTGGAATAAAATTTCATTTCATAGGAATGGAAAATGCTTCAAAAATTGAAGAATATGTAAATGATAATACAAAGTTGATTTGGGTGGAAACACCAACTAATCCAATGTTGAATATTATCGATATTAAAGCAGCTGCTGCAATTGCTAAAAAGCATAATATACTATTAGCTGTTGACAATACTTTTGCAACACCTTATTTACAAAGACCTTTAGATTTAGGAGCTGATATTGTTATGCACAGTGCAACAAAATATCTTGGTGGGCATAGTGATGTTGTCATGGGAGCACTTGTTGTTAAGGTTAAAGAAATTGCAGACCAATTATATTTTATTCAAAATGCTAGTGGAGCAATTTGTGGACCTCAAGACAGTTTTTTAATGCTAAGAGGAATCAAAACTTTGCATGTTCGTATGCAAAGGCATTGTGAAAATGGAAAAGCTGTTGCTAATTATTTAGTAAATCATCCAAAAATTGAAAAGGTTTATTGGCCTGGATTTGAAAATCATCCAAATCATGAAATTGCAAAAGATCAAATGGATGATTTTGGAGGAATGATTTCTTTTGTAACGAAAGGAAATGATTATAATGAAGCTATAAAGATTGTTGAGAATTTAAAAATATTCACTCTTGCTGAAAGTTTAGGAGGTGTTGAGAGTCTTTCAGGACATCCGGCAAGTATGACGCATGCAAGTATTCCGAAAGAAGAAAGAGAGAAAACGGGTGTTGTGGATTCGTTGATTAGATTAAGTGTAGGAATTGAAGATGAAGCTGATTTAATTGAAGATTTAAGACAGGCAATCGGTTAAGAAAGAAATTTATAAATACAAAAAAGCCCATCTATTAATGATGGGTTTTTTTTGTTATTAGATATTTTAGAAGTATTAAATAGCTTTTAAATGTGATTTGCTTTTAGAAGTATCAGTGATATTTTTTATTATCGTTTGAATGAATTTTGTTACATCGTAAGGTTTCACAATAATATCATTCATTCCAGATTCGTAGATGTTAAAGCGCATTTCCTCAACTTCAACTGCGGTTAACGCCATAATAGGGATTGTAGTGTTAAACAATCTAATTTCTTTAGTTGCTTCCATTCCATTTTTAATAGGCATGTTTATGTCCATAAGTACCAGATCGAATGTATTTTTTTTAACTAAATCTACTGCTTGTTCACCGTTTTCTGCAACAAAACAAATGGCTTGATTTTTTTCTAGTATTTTTTTTGTAACGATTTGATTGATGCGATTGTCTTCAACAATAAGTATTTTTTTGTCTATTAGAATATTAACATCGAAAAGAGGTTGTTTCTTAACAGTTACTTTTTCTTTTAATACTTCAAAATCTAAACTAAATTTAAAAGAAGAACCTTGACCTAATTCACTTTCTAGATAAATTTCGGAGTTAGAATGAGCCAGTAATTTTTTAACAATAGGGAGCCCTAATCCTGTTCCTTGATAACTATAATTTAAAGAGTCAATTTGTGAAAATTCATCAAAAATACTATCATGTTTGTCTTTTGCAATTCCTATTCCTGAATCTTTTATCGTAAATGAGATATTAGAATATTGAGCATCAACTTTAACTGAATTAATGCTTATAGAAATTTCTCCGTTTTCAGTAAACTTACAGGCATTACTGATTAAATTCATTAAAACTTGAGACAACCTAACGGAATTACCACGTATAATTGCTGGAACATTTTTAGCTATTTCTACAGTACATTTGTTATTGTTTTGTAGGCGCATATATTCAAAAGAAGAAATGATTGTTTCAATTAGATCTCTTAAATTAAATGAAGTAAAATCATTGTCTATATTCTTAGCGTCAATTTTATTGATTTTTAATACATCATTAATTAAAGCCAAAAGATAATCGGCAGAAAACTTTAAAGATTTTAAATCTTTTTCATGCTTTTTTAAAGATTCATCTTCCATTAAAATAGTACTTAAACCAATTACCCCATATAAAGGAGTTCTTAATTCATGGCTTACAGTTGAGAAAAATTGATTTTTTGCTTTAGATAGCTTTTCAGATTCTTCTTTAGCTAATAAGTATTCTTTGTTTTTAGATTTTAATTCTTTAACAAGTTTTTTTCTTTTAATAAATGCTAGGTACACAGTAACCAATAATAATAAAAATGTAGCTGCAACAATTATAAGTAAGGTATTTAAACGGCCTTTATCTTTAGAGATTTGTGCTTGTAATTGTGAATTTAACTGAGCCGCTTTAGCATCTTTTCTATATTGATCTAATTGAATTTTTTCAGTAATTGCATACCTTTCAGAAGAAGTGTAAATACCCGAATTTTCTTCACTATAAACATCATATATTTCGAAAGCATCATATGCTTCTTTAAACTTTTCTTGTTCGTAAAGACTTAAGCTGTAGAAATAATAATTGTTTTCTAATTCAATTTTTAAATTTTCTTTTTTTGCTTCTTCAATAGCTTTCAGAAATAACTCATCTGCTTTTTTGTAATTCTTATGATGTAAATAATATTCACCTAAAAATCCATCTAAGCCAATACAATATGAATGATGATCTTCGAACTTCAATAGTTCTTTCGATTTCATTATATGAACATATGCTTTCTCATAATCATCATTATCTAAAGCAGTATAGATATAATTAAAATGAGCTTTTGAAAGTCCAATAGAATCATTGATAGATTTAAATTGTACAATTGATTTATCGTGATAATAATATGCCTTTTTAAAATTCTGATTTGTTGAATAAATATTTGCTAAATCCATGTAGGTAACAGCAGTAGCAGTATCATTTTTAGATAAACCTGCATAATGCTCAGACTTTTTCATGTTTGTAATCGCATTAATAGTGTCATTTAATACTAAATAATCGTATGCTAATGATCGATACCCTTGATGCAAATAATAAGGGTCATCTAAGTAGGTAGCCATTTTTAAAATAGCTGTATTTAACTGAAGTGATTTAGTGTATTCTCCTTGGTTGTAAAAGNCTGTAGCTGAATCTAAAAGTTTTTGAAAATTCTTAGGATTGTTAACCAACGTACCGTCTTGAGCATACAAAGAGTTTTGCTCAAAAATACCAGTGAATATCAGATATATAATTAGTAAAGAATATAAATTCTTCATATAGGTTAGTTAAATTTGGGCTTGTAATGTACACATTTTCTTGTAATTATAAAAAAATCAAGTATTTTTTAGAGGTTACAAGAATGAATAGTATTTTTATAGTATGATATCAAAACTCCCAAAAGTAACCACATCCATTTTTGCTGTGATGAGCAAAATGGCAAACGATTATAAAGCAATTAATCTTTCACAAGGCTATCCAAATTTTAAAAGTGACCCTTATTTATTAGAATTGGTTAACAAGGCAATGAAACAGGGTTTTAATCAATATGCTCCTATGCCTGGAGATATAGGTTTACGTGAAGAAATTTCAAAAAAAGCAGAAAATTTACATCAAAAAAAGTATAATCCTGAAACTGAAATTACGGTTACAGCAGGTGCTACACAAGCTATTTTTACTGTTATTTCAGCAGTTATTAATGTTGGAGATGAAGTTATAATTTTTACACCAGCGTACGATTGTTATGGACCAGCAATAGAATTATTTGGTGGAAAAATAATTCCTATTCAATTAAAGGCTCCTTTATTTTCTCCTAATTGGGAAGAAGTTACTTCAAAGATTTCGGATAAAACTAAAATGATTGTTATTAACTCTCCTCATAATCCGAGTGGAAGATTACTTGTTAAAAATGATATGCTTCAACTACAAAGTTTAGCCGAAAAACATGATTTATTAGTTTTAAGTGATGAAGTCTATGAACATATCATTTTTGACGGAAACATCCATCAAAGTGCCGCAAAGTTTCCTGAATTATCAGAACGTTCATTTATTACGGCTTCCTTCGGAAAAACATTTCATAATACAGGTTGGAAATTAGGGTATTGTTTAGCGCCAGAACATTTAATGATTGAGTTTCAAAAAGTGCATCAATACAATGTGTTTTCAGTCAATCATCCTATGCAAAAAGCAATAGCTATGTATTTAAAATCTGAGAATCATTACCTAGGACTTTCGTCATTTTACCAACAGAAAAGAGATTACTTTTTAAACCTAATTAAGGATTCTAAATTTAAAGCAATTCCTTCAGATGGAACTTATTTTCAATTATTAGATTATAGTAATATTACTTCTGAAAGTGATATATTTTTTTCAGAAAGATTAGCAAAAGAAAATAAGCTAGCAACGATACCTACTTCTGTTTTTAATGCAGATCAAGAAGATTTTAAGCAACTAAGAATTTGTTTTGCAAAAACAGAAGATACGCTTGCTAAAGCGGCAAAGATTTTAAATGAAATCTAATTATTTACGTTTAGGGTGAACTAATTTCATTTCTTTTATTAAATGATCAGCTTCGGCATATTTATCTACAATAAATAGAACATAACGTAAATCAACCATAATATTTCTACAGATTTCTGGGTCGTAGTTCATGTCACTCATGGTACCTTCCCAAACTCTGTCAAAATTTAATCCCACAAGATTTCCTTGTGCATCAATCGCAGGACTACCTGAGTTTCCTCCTGTAGTATGGTTGGTTCCTAAAAAGCAAATTGGAAGTTTTCCATTAGCATCTGCATATTGACCATAATCTTTCGCATTATAAAGATCTTGCAATTTTTGAGGTACATCAAATTCATAATCACCAGGAACATATTTTTCAATGATTCCATCTAAATAAGTAACAGGATTATAATATACAGCATCTCTTGGTGCATATCCTTTTACTTGCCCATAAGTAACTCGTAAAGTACTATTAGCATCAGGAAAATAACGTTCTTCTGGCATTACTTCCATTAATGCCTTCATATATACTTTTTGAAGTGCATTAATCTCTGTATTTATTTTCTGAAATTCAGGATCTATAGAATTATAAAGCTCATCAAAAAATGGTTTTGCGTACACATATCCAGCATCACTATTTAGTTTTTTAATTACATCTTTTGCGTCGCCATCTAAAACGTTTAAAGTTGATTCTAAATTTGTAAATTTAGTTGTGTCGTAAATAGAAGCATCAACATTTGTTGTGTATAAAGGCATAATTGCATCATATACTTTTCTATCAAGATCTGCACTATAATTTTTATGAATCCCTTTCAATCTAGCAATTGTTCCTTCTTTGGCTTTATTAAAAGCGTCTTCTCCTCTTTGATTAGTATTCTCCATTTGGTATAAACGGAATAACATATGCATCAATTCATTGTTTCTTATAAACACTTCTAAGAAGTTGTTTCGTTTTACATTTACAGTTTCAAAATCATTGTAAAGTTTGTCGAAGTCAGACAACATAGAACCATATTCTTTTTCAAGACCTTTTTCTTTTACTAATTTCTGAAATTCATTTTCAAATCCTCTCTTTTTAGCAATGGCATTACTTTTTTCGATACCAAGATTTTCACCTATCCATTTTTTCCATGAATTGGCAATTCTTGCTTGTTTTGAAGCATATTTAATTCTAGTTTTATTATCTTTCTTCATTTCAGCATCCATCACATTTAAAGCTGCTTCACGAATTGCAATTCTACTAGGATTTACTTTTTGAGTTATTTGTTGAATCGCTGTTGCTGGTAAGTATTCATTAGTTCTACCAGGAAAACCAAAAACCAAAGTAAAATCACCTTCAGAGATACCGTCTAAAGAAATTGGTAAAAAGTGTTTTGGAGTATAAGGAACATTGTCTTTGGAATATTCAGCAGGACGATTATTTTTATCAGCATAAATTCTAAACATTGAAAAGTCACCAGTGTGTCTTGGCCAAACCCAATTGTCTGTATCACTTCCAAATTTACCTATGCTAACAGGTGGCGCTCCAACTAACCTTATATCATTAAAGGTTTCTGTGATGAATAAGAAATATTGATTTCCTTTAAAAAAGGCTTTGATTTTAGATCCTTGCCAGTCTTCTTTTTTAGCTGCTTTATTTATTTGATTGCTATTACTGTCAATTTTTGATTGCTTTTCTCTTTCAGACATGCTATCAGTAACTCCATTTAATACTTGAGTAGTTACATCTTCAATACGAACAATGAAATCGATATACAAACCTTCATTAGGTAGTTCTTCTTTATAATTCTTTGCCCAAAAACCATTCGTTATATAATCGTTTTCAACTGAAGAATGAGATTGAATCTGACTAAATCCACAGTGATGATTTGTTAAAATCAATCCTTTGCCTGAAATAACTTCACTCGTACAACCTCCATTAAAATGACCTATCGCATCTTTTAAACTTGAATTGTTTACATCGTAAATATCTTGTGCAGTTAATTTACTTCCGAGCGATTTCATTTCTTGTTCATTCATTCCTTCTAATAAGGAAGGAATCCACATTCCACCTTGTTGAGCAGATACTTGAAAGGCAATAAATAATAGGAAAATTTTGAAGAATTTCATGTCTAAATAGTTTGTTTTCAAAGATAAACAACCTTTAAGAAATACTAAATAGTTTTAACTATTTTTACGTTATGCAAGAAGAATTAAAAATTACTATCATTCAATCTGATTTGGTTTGGGAAAATCCAAGTGCGAACCGGAAACTTTTTTCAGAAAAAATTGAAAGTATTTCGGAAAAGACAGATTTAATTGTGCTACCTGAAATGTTTGCAACTGGTTTTACAATGAATGCGCAAACTTTAGCTGAAGATGAATCTGGAGCTTCAGTT
>JGI24724J26744_10002191_pt1 | contig 13051 bp, 12 predicted proteins | sample Cruoilmetagenom7_FD_26744 | JGI IMG/M metagenome (IMG submission 26744)
GCCATCACCAGGTGGACATGCCCGGCAAAGCGGCGCATCAAGCGGCGCGCCTGCCCGACCCACGGGTCTGCGCCGGGCCGATCTGTGCCCGCAGGGGGCACCGTTTCCCGGGGCGGGTGCAGCAGCAGTTCACTGCCCGCGCCCCAGTCCAGAAGGTCAGGCAGACGCAGCAGGCAGGAGCCCTTTTCGCTGCGCCGTCGCCCCAGGGTGATCAGGCGTGACAGGCGCCCCCAGGCGGCACGGTCACGGGGCATAACGGTGACGGAAAACCCGTCCTCTAATACAATCCTGGCGGCGGGCAGCAGGCGAGGCACAGTGCTGATGGATTGCGAGGGCGGCCGCGGGATATGCGCGGGACGGGGTGGCCCGATCGGGCCATGTTCGGCCTCAAACGCCAGACGCAGGCGCACCTGACGCGCCACCTCGCGCACGGCCACATGGGCGCGCACGATGCCCGCCACGGAATTCACATCGGCAATGGCCAGCGCCGGGATGCCCATGGCGGCGGCCCGTGCCACGTATTCCTCGGCGTGCGAGCCGCCGGTGAGGAAGGTAAAGTTCGATGTTATGGACAGTTCGGCAAACATACGCACAGTATATTCATGTTTTGTTCTTATGTTGAGTCTGTGCGTGGTCCCCGTTGGGTTCAACGCTGTGGCAAGGGTGACACGCAGCGTTCGCCCCGAAAACACGCTGCGATCTGGTCGGTAACTTGTTGGGATGGTGTACCAAATGCGAAACCGCCGCAGGGGTTGACCTCTAGCAGATACCCGCTGTCGGTCTGTTTCAGGAAGGTCAGATAGTCGATATCCGGGGTCAGACTGCTGCACCACGGCCCGAAACACTGCACGTTGATGCGAATCGTCCGGTCAAACGGCGCGGTGAACCCGTCGTGGGTCAAGGAATGGCCCGTCAGGGTGCCTTGGAACAGTGTATCGGGCGGTGTGTCCTGTTGATGTTCCCAATCGGTGACGGGCAGCTTGCCGTCGTCAAAGGTCAGATCGCCCAGCACCACGACATAACTGTCATCGGATTTCGCTGCGTCGTGATAGGCCAGCACCGCGTCATAGGGCATGCAGGACAGGGCAAGCGCAGGGCTGGGCAGACACAAAGCCAGGGCTGTCAAAAGGGCCTTCACAGCTGCCGCTCAAAATGGCCCACGACCTGGGTGTAAATCTCGCGTTTGAAGGGCACGATCTTGTCGGCCACCTCGCGCGCGGGCAGCCAGGTCCAGCGCGAGAACTCAGGGTGCTCGGTGGCGATATTCACCTGATCGTCGCGACCATGGAACCGCAGCAGGAACCAGCGTTGTTTCTGGCCACGAAACCGCCCCTTCCAGATCCTTGGCACCACGTCATGGGGCAAATCATACGGCAGCCAGTCGGGCATTTCGGCCTCGACCGTCACCAGATCGGGGGTCACGCCGGTTTCCTCCCACAGCTCGCGCAGGGCGGCGGCGCGGGGGTCTTCGCCCTTGTCGACACCACCCTGAGGCATCTGCCAGGCGGTTGCGGTGCCAAGGCGCGGCGCGTCAATGCGTTCGCCGACGAAAACCTTGCCATCGGCATTGGCCAGCATGATGCCGACACAGGGGCGATAGGGCAGTTTGGCAATGTCGTCGGGGGTCATGGGGCTCTCCTGATGTTATCCGCCAATCTAGGGATTTACGGCCGTATTTCCAGTGGTCAATTCTGCGGTCAATTCGTCCGAAATCCCGCCCTGGATGGGGCGTTCCAGATAGGTCGACAGCACCACATAGCTGCGCGTCGTGACCACATTGGGGACGGCATAGAGCCGTTCCAGCAGGCGCTCCATCGCCATGCCGTCACGCAGGCGGACCTTGATCAACAGGCAGGTGTCACCGGCGACACCGTGGATTTCTTCGACCTCGGGGAACCGCTCCAACGCCATGATCGGGTCGGTTTTGCCAAAGCCGCGCACATCGACGTGGATGAAGGCCAGAAAGGATTTTCCCAGCGCGACCGGGTCGATCAACGCGACCGTGCCCTTGATCCGCCCGTTGGCTTTCAACCGCTTGACCCGTTCATGCACGGCGGGGGCGGACAGGCCGACCAGAGCGCCCAGATCCTGAAATGATCGTTCGGCGTCCTGTGCCAGCGCGCTTAAGATTCTTCGGTCGATCTGGTCAATCGGGCGCGGATCAGACCNGGTGCGCCGAACGTCATTCGTTTCTTTTGCCATGGGTCATTCGCCTTCTTGCAGAATATTCTTCGGCATTCTAGCGATCAGNCAGAACAGATCAATGGTGCTGTGATGAATCCGATCCTTCTTTTGACCCTGGCCGTGGGGCTTGTCGGCTCAAACTCTCTGGTGTTGTCACCTTTGGCGGGCGAGGTCGCGGCGTCCTTTGCCCCACGCACGCCCGAAGAGGTGATGATCGCCTCGGCCATCTATGGTGGCGGGGTGGCGATTTCGGCCCTGGTGCTGGCACCGCACGCGGACCGGGTCGGGCTGCGCAATGCATTGTTGTGGGGGCTGATGGTGCTAACGGGCGCGATGGGCCTGTCCGCCCTGGCACCGACGTTGGTGACCCTGTGCCTGGCGCAGGCTGTGGCGGGCGCGGCGGCGGGCATCTGCCTGCCTGCGACCTATGGTCTGGCCGCCGAAATCGCCCCAAAAGGGCGCGAGGCCGAAACCCTNGGCAAAGTGATCGTTGGNTGGACGATTTCCATGGTGGCGGGTGTGACCCTGTCGGCGCTGTTGGCCGATCTGGCCAGCTGGCGCGTGGTCTTCGCGGTGCTGGCGGCGTTCGGCGTGGCGGCGNCCTGGCTGTTGGCCAAACACACAGACGCGACCNGGCCCACGGGTGCCNGCAAACCGCCCCCGCCCTGGGTCACGTTGCGCATCCCCGGGGTCGCCTCGGGCTTGGTGGCCGTGGCGATGTTCATGGCGGCGTTTTATGGTGTCTATGCCTATCTGGGCACGCATCTGACCCAAACTCTGGGCATGTCGACGGCAACAGTCGGGCTGGTCACGCTGAGCTATGGTGCNGGCTTTGGTCTGGCTGCGCCGTTGGACCGGCTGGTGGACCGGCTTGGCGCGGCACGCATGACGCCGCTGGTGTTGGGGGCGGTNGCTGTGGAGTACCTGCTTATCGCCGCGATGCAATCCAGTGCCTTGGGCCTTTTGATCACCGCCTTCAGCTGGGGCATCTTTCAGCATCTGGGCCTGAACCTGTTGATCGGCCGCCTGGCCGCCATCGATCCGTCACGCCGCGCGGCGATCATGGGGCTGAACAGCTCGGCCACCTATGGGGCGATGTTTCTGGGCACGGCGGGGTTCAAACCGGTGTTTCTGGCCTGGGGCCATGGCGGGACCGCCATCCTNGCCGCGCTGTGCCTGGTTGCGGCAATTGTCGTGACCCTCGCGGCTTTGCGTCCCTTGCAACACCCGGCACAATGACACATCCTGTCACCGAAACGACCGGAGACATCATGCGAAAACTGACAACATCCGCCGCCGATNTNGTCGCCCAATCCCGCGCCCGGATCGAAGAGGTCGAGACCCCCGATCTGATCGACATGGTCGAAGANCCGAACGTCGTCATCGTCGACCTGCGCGACATTCGCGAACGGCAACGCGCGGGGTTTATCCCCGGTGCATTCCACTGCCCACGCGGCATGGCGGAATTCTGGATCGACCCGGACAGCCCCTATTTCAAAGAGGTGTTCGGCCAGGAGGACAAGACCTTTGTCTTTCACTGCGCGTCAGGTTGGCGGTCGGCCATCACGGTGGCGCAGTTGAACGACATGGGCTTTGATTGCGCCCACCTGCGCGAAGGTTTTTCAACCTGGGAGGCCCAGGGCGGGCCTGTGGAACGGTCAGACCTGGATTGGGAATGATCTGCCGTCCAGCGGTTTGACCATCAAATCTCTGATGCTTGCACATCGNCCCTCATCCCAGCCAAGATGCTGATATAATGCGACGTTATTCGGCATACCCACATGGGTCGCCAGGTGCAATTCGGTTAAACGNCGCTCCGNAAANCCGAACGCCGCGAGGCCACCGGCGCCAAATTTTTTGCAAAAATTTCACCTGCGGGGCGGTGGCCGGTTTTCTGGCGAAAACCGGCGGGGCGCCCCGCAAGCCATAGCGTTTAGTCTGCCGTTGCGATGGTCGACAGGCCTTTCAGCAGGTCAACCGCATAGGANAGTTGGAAGTCGTCTTCGCGCANTTTGGCGGCTTCTTCNGCTGCGGCGCGTTCTTCTTCAATCTGGCGAATTTCGTCCTCGGTCAGGCTGTCGTTGTTCAGGCTGCCGCGCAGNTCGGCTTCGGAGCGACGACGGGGGCCTTCGGCCTCGTCTTCTTCCGTCGCAGCGGGCTGGCGCAGGGGCTGTTCCACCAAGATGTCGGGCGACACGCCCAGCGCCTGGATCGAACGACCCGACGGGGTGTAATACCGCGCGGTGGTCAGGCGCATGGCCCCTTCACCGCGCAACGGCATGACCGTCTGGACCGAACCTTTGCCAAAGCTCTTTTCACCGACCACAATGGCGCGGTGGTGATCTTGCANCGCACCGGCAACGATTTCCGATGCCGACGCCGAGCCGCCGTTGATCAGAACCACCATCGGCAGACCTTCGGCCAGATCGCCCGGACGGGCGTTGGCGCGGTCGCTTTCTTCGGGGTTGCGGCCCCGGGTCGACACGATTTCACCGGTTTCCAGGAACGCGTCAGACACCGCGATGGCCTGGTTCAGCAAGCCGCCGGGGTTGTTGCGCAGGTCCAGCACAAAGCCTTCGACCTTGTCGATGCCGCCCAGGGCTTCGACTTCGCGCGCCAGACCTTCNGCCATGTTGGAATAGGTCTGATCGTTGAACGTCGTCACGCGCAGCACAACCGTGTTGCCCACGGTGCGNACCGTGGCCGCCGTCAGTTTGATCGTGTCGCGAATGATCGACACGTCAAACGGTTCATCCGCGCCTTCGCGCACCACGGTGATGATGATTTCCGATCCGACCGGACCGCGCATCAATTCCACCGCTTCGTCCAGGCCCANGCCCAACAGGCTTTCGCCATCCACATGGGTGATGAAGTCGCCCGACAGCATGCCGGCTTCGTCCGCCGGGGTGCCATCCATGGGCGACACGACTTTTACAAAGCCCTCTTCCTGGGTGACTTCGATNCCCAGACCACCGAACGATCCGCGCGTTTGCACGCGCATGTCTTCGGCATCATCGGGCGGCAGGTAATTCGAATGCGGATCAAGCGAACTGAGCATGCCATTGATGGCCGCTTCGATCAGGTCGGCCTCGTCCACCTCGGACACATACTGCGCCCGGATGCGTTCAAATACGTCACCGAACAGATCCAGCTGTTCATAGACCGTTGTATTGCGTTCGGCGCTTTGCGCCACCAGCGGGCCAGCCACTTGCGTGGTCAGGACGACGCCCGCCAGGGTGCCGCCAACCGCGGCCATCACGAACTTTTTCATCTCGATTTCAATCCTTGCCTGCCGCGAACCACGCGTTGGGGTCCACGGGCTCTCCGTTCCATCTTAGTTCCATATAAAGCGTTTCCGAGCGATCTGCGCCACCTCCTTCGCGAGATCCGATCAAAAACGCTTGAGAATCGGGTGATGTACCACCCATCAGCCCCACAGGCGCGCCTTTCGGCAAAACATCGCCGAGCGTGCCATAGAGCGTATCCAGCCCTGCGAGGACCAAAAGATACCCTTCGCCGGGTTCCAAAACGACCACATTNCCGTAATCCAGCANCGGGCCAAGGTATCGGATCGTCGTCGCCCAGGGCGTCGTGACGATCGCGCGGGGGCGGGTTGCGATNACATATCCCGGCCGGCGNATGCCCGCCGCGTCGGCCTGGTCGAACTGGCGCAGGATCGTGCCCAGCACTGGCATGTCCAACGTCCCGCGCGCGGATGTGAAATCCGGCAGGGTGATTGGTTCTTCGACCCCGTCCAGTTGCACGGACATCAGCCCGCTGGCGAAGGCTTCCAGCGTTTCGGCTGAATTGATCAGGCCTTGCATGGCGTCTGGGTCGGCGGTGAAACGGCGCGGCAGGTCGGTGCGATCGGACACCGCCTGGGACAGGCGGGTGCGCGCGTCCTGCACGCCGGACAGGCCCTGTTCCAGCACGCCAACGGCGCTTTCTTGCAAGGCGCGCAGCACCGCGACCTCTTGCAAGGCGGATTTCAACGCCTGGGCTTCTTTCTGAAGCGCAGGGGCCACGTCAGACAGGATCATGCCGGATCGCGCGGTGCCCATCGGGCCGGTTGGGTGCAACAGCAACAGGGGTGCCGGCGCGGCCTCCATCGTTTGCAACACGCCCAGCAGCTGCGCCAGGCGTTCGCTTTCGGCGTCAAACACGCCGCGAATGCTGGCCTCGCGGATCGTGGCGCGGCGCAGGCCTTCGCGCATGGCAGCCAGCCCGGTTTCATAGGCTTGCACGGTTTCGGTCAGGGCGGCGACCCGGTCACGGGACTTTTCTGCCTGTTGCAGGCTGATCGATGCCGCCTCGAGCGCGTCCATCGCCGTGCGCGCATTGGCCGACGGGTCGCTTTGCGCGACCGCTGTCGTTGCCCACGCAAGCACGACCAAGAGGACTGCCGCCAGCCTCACCGACGGATCAGGCTTTTGCCGGTCATCTCGGGCGGCTGTTCCAGCCCCATCAGTTCCAGCAATGTGGGGGCCAGATCAGCCAGACGACCATGCGCCAGTGACGCGCCATCAGGGCCGCCAAACATCATGACGGGCACCGGATTGGTGGTATGGGCCGTGTGCGGCCCGCCGGTTTCCGGGTCCACCATGGTTTCACAATTGCCGTGATCCGCCGTGACGATCATCGCGCCACCTGCGACTTTGAGGGCTGCCAGAACCTGTCCCAGCCCCTGGTCAACGGCCTCGCAGGCCGCCATCGCTGCCTGCAAGTCGCCTGTGTGACCGACCATGTCCGGGTTGGCATAGTTGGTGACGATCAGGTCATAGCCCTCGCGGATCGCGCCGACGAAATGTTCCGTCACCTCAGGCGCCGACATTTCCGGTTGCAGGTCATATGTCGCCACCTTTGGCGACGCCGCCATATACCGGTCTTCGCCTGTTTCGGGCGCNTCTTTGCCACCGTTCAGGAAAAACGTGACATGGGGATANTTCTCGGTTTCGGCCAGGTGGAACTGGCGCAGATCGTGTTTCGCAACCCATTCGGCCAGCGTATTGACGATGTTCCGTTTCGGAAAACAGGTGGTCATATAGGCGTTGTGGGCGTCNGAATATTCCACCATGCCCAGACGCGCGGCCAGATGTGGGCGGGTGCCCGTATCAAATTCCGCAAAGCCCGGTTCGGCAATTGCGCGCAGGATTTCACGGGCGCGGTCGGCGCGGAAGTTGATGAAGAACAGCCCGTCGCCGTCCTGCATGCCAGCGTAATCACCGATCACAACCGGCAGGATAAATTCGTCGTTCACGCCCGTTGCATAGGACGTCGCAATGGCCGCATCGGCGCTGTCCGCCGCGCCACCCTTGGCGTGGACCATGGCATCATAGGCCTGNCTGACGCGTTCCCAGCGGTTGTCGCGATCCATGGCGTAGTAACGCCCGATGACGGTGGCAATGGTCGCGCCGGTCGGCAGGGCGGCCTGGAACGCGGCCACCTGATCGCGGGCCGATTGCGGTGGCACATCGCGCCCGTCGGTCAGGACATGAAGGACGACAGGCACNCCCGCATCGGTAATCGCCTTGGCGGCGGCGATGATGTGGTCCTGGTGGCTGTGCACGCCGCCTGGGCTGGTCAGACCTGCCAGATGCGCGGNGCCGCCTGACGCTTTCATGTCGGCGATAAACGCCTGCAACGCGGCGTTGGCAAAGAACGACCCGTCCTCGATTGCCAGGTCGATCTGACCCAGATCCATGGCCACCACGCGGCCTGCACCAATGTTGGTATGGCCCACCTCGGAGTTGCCCATCTGACCGGTTGGCAGACCCACGTCTGGGCCATGGGTGATCAACGTGTTGTGCGGACAGGCTGTCATCAACCAATCGACATTCGGCGTCTTCGCCAAAGCGGGCGCATTGTTGGCGGTGTCTTCACGCAGACCCCAGCCGTCCAGAATGCACAGAACAACGGGTTTGGGAGTGGTCATCGGGTCATCCTCGAAATGCTTGCCCCTTATCTATGGGGGCTGGCGTTCAAGAGCAACCTTACCCGTAGGGACCCACANNTTTTCNCGGAACNCTTACCGGATCAAACCCGGTGGTACGGGCTGCCCGCCAGGATCGAGGCGGCGCGATACAGTTGTTCGCTTAACATCACGCGGGCCAGCATATGGGGCCAGACCATTTTGCCAAAGCTCAGCTTGAAATCGGCGCGGGCGCGTAAGGATGGGTCGATGCCGTCCGCGCCGCCGATGATCAGGGCCAGATCGCCGCGCCCCGCGTCGCGCCAGTCGCCCAGCTGTGTCGCAAAGTCGGGCGAGGTCATGACCCTGCCCCGTTCATCCATCGCGCAAATCACCGCGCCCTTGGGAATGACACGGTCCAGCAAAACGGCCTCGGCCGCCATGCCGCCACCTTTCTTATCCTCGACCTCGTGCACAGTGGCCGGGCCAAGGCCCAAGGCCCGCCCGGTACGATCAAACCGTGTCAGATAGTCGTCAAGAAGGTCGCGTTCCGGGCCCGCCCGAAGGCGGCCCACGGCGCAGATATGCACACGCATAAGGTCTTATGCCTCGGACGGCGTTACGACCTTTGCGGNCGCACCCGGGTTCATCCACATCTTTTCGAGCTGATAGAACTCGCGCACTTCGGGGCGGAACACGTGGACGATGACATCGCCCGCGTCGATCAGCACCCAATCGCCCTGGTCCTTGCCTTCGATTTTGCAGAAAATCCCGAACTCGTGCTTCAGACGGTCGGCCAGCTTTTCGGCCAGCCCGGTCACCTGACGGGACGACCGGCCGGAACAGACCACCATGTGGTCCGCCATTTCAGACTTGCCAGCCAGGTTGATCTTGACGATCTCCTCGGCCTTGTCTTCTTCGAGAGAACTGACAATCCGCCCAAGCAATGCATCGCCCGAGCCGCGTTTCGGAGCCGCAGTCATCGCTGGCTCCTTGTCGGCCGCATCAGTGGCGGCCTGGGTAACATGAGACAGGACATAGTCCTCCTTCATCAGCACACCGTTCTGCCCCGGTGCTGGGCATGTGAAAACGGTAGCATCGGTTTTGTGCGATCTCAATGACAGTGGATCACACCGGCGCTCACGTTCCTGCGAAGGGATGTATTTGGGCCACGCCCCCGTGATTTGCAAGGGCCGATCTTATGCCGCCTAACCTGCACGCACGCAAAATTCCGCCCACAGACGTGGAAAAACACGCGTAGTCCGGTGCTCCGGCACCCAATTTTGACGCGTTGATCGGNNGGGTCGGCGCTCAGTCGAGGGCGCTGTCGAGGGCGCTGTCGCCCACCGTGTCCGCATCGGCCAACACGCGCACTTCGCGCTGTGGGAAGGGGATGGAGATATCGTTCTCCTGAAACGCATCCCACAGNGCCAGGTAGACATTGCCGCGAATATTGGTCAGCCCACCGGTGGGATCATCAATCCAGAACCGCAGGATATAGTCCACCGAACTGTCGCCAAAGCCGACGATATGGCAGACAGGCGGGCGAAAGCTGAGCACGCGGCTGACCGACGAGGCCGCCCCGATTGCAATCTTGCGCACCTTGTGGGGATCGTCGCCATAGGCCGTGCCAAAGAAGATATCGAGCCGCACAAAGGCATTCGTATGTGACCAGTTCACCACCTGACCGGTGATCAGATCTTCGTTCGGGATCAGGTATTCCTTGCCATCCCGCGTCACCACCGACACATAACGCGCGCCCAGCGACTGGATCCAGCCAAAGGTTTCGCCCAGCGAGATCACGTCACCCGGCTTGATCGATTTGTCCAGCAGGATGATCACACCACTGACCAGGTTCGACACGACCTTTTGCAGGCCGAAACCCAGGCCAACACCGATGGCCCCAGACAGAACCGCAAGACCGGTCAGGTCGGCACCAATGGCTTTCAACCCGATGAAAAACGCAGCGCCATACAGCAGCACTTGCAGGAATTTCACCACCAGCACCCGCATGGACGGCGAAATNTCTTCGTTCTTCTGAACCTTGGTGGCGGTCGTTTTCGATGCGAACCGTGCGCCGGCAAACAGCACGCCCGTGATGANCAGTGCCCGCANGATGTCCAGCGATGAGATGCGGAAATCACCCACCTCCAGCGCGATGTTTTCCATCACCTGGCCAACCGCCCCAGTCAGGCCCAGGTAATACAGCGTGACATAGATCCACAGGAACCACATGACCAGGCGGCGCACGAACCGATTCTGCACGAACCAGGCGGCAAAGCCGACCATCAGCCAGGCGGTGGCGATCGTTGCCGCCAGCCCGATCAGGTAAGACCGCGAGGGCCAGGTGGCCTCGCGCATCACCGCCACTGTCACCCAGGCGATGACGACGAATACCATCAANGGAATGCGCTTGCGCAGATGCACCGCCAGACGCAGCCGCCACTTTGGCCAGCCTTCGCGTGATCGCAACCAGGCTTCGATCCTGGGCCGCAGCACCCATGAGGCCGCAAACGCCACGGCAATCAGGCAGACAATGATGGCGACCTGATACAGGCGCCAAGGCTGCAACAGGCTCTGGCCAAAACTGATCAGGTCGAACAACAGCCCTTCAACCTGCTCGCGCAGAGTCAAAACCGTTTCGACCACCACTTCTTCCTGCTCCATGACTCCTCCTGTCCGCGCATGATGCACAGAGACAGGAGACGCGTCCAGTGGTCAGAACGACAAACCGGGCACCGCGAGCACGGCCCGCGTCAGCTGTCGAAATGGCACTCTGGCGGGATCAGTCAGCGCAAATCGTGACCTCTGTTCTGGTGCAGTCGCAATCTGCGTCCCATTCGANGGCTGTGGACGTTGTGCAGAGCCGCCCGTTCGCCAAAACGGGCTCTTCACGAATCGCGGCCAGCAGCTCCAAGCNCTTGGTTCGCTTGTTCGCGCGCGAATTNGGCAGANCCAGTCGCCACCTGCGTCAGTGATGGTATTTGTTATGNCCTCATTGTGGGCTTGAACGCCCCNCCGGGGTCAAAAAAGGATGCGAGACGTGGTGAATTGCCCCGTCCAAGACTTTCGCCCATCCCACCCCTTCGTTGCGCACAAGAAGGTCCCCAGATCGCTCCATGGTCTGCGCCCGCCCGCGCCGTCAGGCGTCTTGCCACCCAGCANCTGCAAGCGGTGCGCCAACAGCATTTGCCAGCCATCGCCGGATGTCTGATAGGAATAGTCCAGAAGCATACGCCACCCGACCTTGTAACCTGAGAAACATCCGATTGGCTTGACGTCTGTCTGGATCATCACGCCCTTTGCTTGGCACGCGATATCCGTCACGGCCACGGTCATCACGCCTTGGCGCGCATGTGTGCCAAAAGCGCACGCGCCAGGGCCCGCGAGGTTTGCTGACCCCCGAAAGGCGGCGCCCCCAAGGCTTTTAAACCACAAGATTTGACCCAACCCTTGTGGCACAGCCGCGATTTCGCTAGGAAATGCGGCATGACTCGTATTTTCGACATGGATGATCGCGCACGCCTGCCCTGGCGGTTCTTTGGTGCGACACTGACTGTTCTCGCCAGCCTATAAGGCTGCCGACCCGAAAACGCCGACCAAATTCCAAGCCACACTTACGGGAGTAAACCGTATGTCTGCCAAGACACTCTATGACAAAATCTGGGACGCCCATATCGCGCACGAAGCCGATGATGGCACCTGCCTGCTGTATATCGACCGCCATCTGGTGCACGAAGTGACCAGCGCCCAAGCCTTTGAAGGCCTGCGCATGGCGGGGCGCAAGGTCCACGCACCGGACAAGACCATTGCCGTGCCGGACCACAACGTGCCGACCACCGCAGGGCGCGACGACCCGATGCAGATGACCGAAGAAAGCCGCATTCAGGTGCAGGCGCTGGACAAAAATGCGCGCGAATTCGGCGTGCATTATTATCCCGTCTCTGACGTGCGTCAGGGCATCGTGCACATCGTTGGCCCGGAACAGGGCTGGACCCTGCCCGGCATGACCGTCGTTTGCGGCGACAGCCATACCGCGACCCACGGCGCGTTCGGCGCGCTGGCGCATGGCATCGGCACGTCCGAGGTCGAACATGTTCTGGCAACGCAGACGCTGATCCAGAAGAAATCGAAGAACATGAAGGTGGAAATCACCGGCAAGCTGAAGCCGGGCGTGACCGCGAAAGACATCACCATGGCGGTGATCGGCGAAACCGGCACCGCTGGCGGCACCGGTTACGTCATCGAATATTGCGGCGAAGCGATCCGCGATCTGTCGATGGAAGGCCGCATGACGGTCTGCAACATGGCGATCGAAGGCGGCGCACGCGCGGGTTTGATCGCCCCGGACCAGACGACCTATGACTATGTAAAAGGGCGCCCCCACGCCCCGAAAGGGGCCCAGTGGGAGGCCGCTTTGACCTGGTGGAAAACCCTGTTCACCGACGAAGGCGCGCATTTCGACAAGGTCGTCACGCTGAAAGGCGAAGACATCCAGCCCTGCGTCACCTGGGGCACCTCGCCCGAGGACGTTTTGCCGATTTCCGCCGTCGTGCCCGCGCCCGAGAGCTTTGNGGGCGGCAAGGTCGACGCCGCCCGTCGCGCGCTGGATTANATGGGTCTGGAGGCCGGTCAGAAACTGGTCGACATCGCGATCGACACCGTGTTCATCGGGTCCTGCACCAACGGGCGCATCGAAGACCTGCGCGCCGCGGCGGAAATCCTGAAGGGCAAGAAGATCAAGCCCGGAATGCGGGCGATGATCGTGCCGGGCTCGGGCCTGGTCCGCGCTCAGGCGGAAGAGGAAGGCCTGTCCGACATCTTTGAAGCCGCTGGTTTCGAATGGCGTCTGGCCGGCTGTTCCATGTGTCTGGCGATGAACCCCGACCAGCTGTCCGAAGGCGAGCGCTGCGCGTCCACCTCGAACCGCAACTTCGAGGGGCGTCAGGGCTATAAGGG
>JGI24724J26744_10002205_pt1 | contig 12996 bp, 11 predicted proteins | sample Cruoilmetagenom7_FD_26744 | JGI IMG/M metagenome (IMG submission 26744)
AGTATTGAAGCCTGGGTCATTCCTGGCAACGTTACTCAGGAAGATGCACGCATTATCAGCTATTCAGCGGGTGATACCGCGCGTAACTTCTCTATGAGCCAAACACTTTATAACTATGAGTTTTTAAATCGCTCAAGTAATACTGATGCAGAAGGCAGAGAGTCACTGGTAACAGATGATGCCGATGAAGATCTGCAATCAGCATTACAACATGTTGTAATCACATTCGACCCCGTTAATGGTCGTCGCATTTATGTAAATGGTGTTTTTACTGACGATGTTGACTCGCGCACTTCAAAGGGCGGCTCACTGCTTGACTGGAACGACACCTATGCATTCGTTCTTGGCAATGAAGTAAGTGGCGTAGCCAATGCGTGGAATGGCAAACTAAGAATGGTAGCGGTTCATAACCGTGCACTTTCACAAACTCAAATCGACCAGAACTTTAGCGTTGGTGTTGGCCAAAAGTACTTCATGCTATTTTCTGTTGCCGAATTACTTGGCCTGGATGTAAATGTAGATAGTGCTTATGTCATGTTCAAAGTTGAACAGTATGACAACACGGCATACTTATTCCAGGAGCCGGTATTTATAAGCCTTAATGACACCTATACACCTGCTGGCAATATTGAACTGCAAGGCCTGCGCATCGGTGTGAACGGTAGAGAAGCAGTTTCAGGCCAGATGTTCGGGCACATGAATGAAACAATCAGTACGAATGATTACACCGTAAATGGCCAGCCCCTATCAAGACTCGGTACGGTTATCGCAGTGGAAAAAGGACCTGAATCAGATGAGTTCTTCCTGACATTTGAAAAGTTTGATACACACGAGAATCCTCGCGTCGAGGCTGAGCCTACACCTCCAGCCGCTGTTGCTGATGCAACCGCTGTTTCAGAAATAGGTGTAAAGACATTTGATGAAATCAATGCAAGCATGTCTTATGTAACAGGTGTACCTACTACAAACGCAACGATTGTTGATAAGTACGCTACTTATAAACAGCAGCTACCTGCCATTGAAAATATCACTGCATTTTTAGCCTCGCACCAGATGGGCATAGCTCAACTAGCCATGGCATATTGCAATGAACTGGTAAATGATAATACAGCCAGAGCTGCTTTATTCCCGGGTTTTGATTTTAGCCGTCCACCATCAAGCGCATTTGATGCTGCTTCACAGGACCTTATTATCAAGCCTTTGTTAACAGGACTGATGAATTACAACGCCGACCCTGCTAAGAACTTAAGCATAGACCCGGCTTATACAGATATTACAGACCTATATTCAGACTATAAAGGTATGCTTGGAGCTCCGATTACTAACTCTCAAACATTGACTAATGATGTCGGTAGCTACCCTTACACCAGTTTGATTGAAACACTGAAACAATGTCCAAGTGGTGGCTGTCTTGATGATAGTGCACGAACAGAAAAAATCGTAATCGCAACCTGTGCAGCCACATTAGGCAGCGCGATGATGCTTGTACAATAAGAGTGACACGAATGAATATTAAGAGGTATTTTTAATGACTAACAAACGCAAACCACTGGGTGTTAACGACCCTCTTCGTCATGCGGATCACTCTAGACCGACTTCGCGTCGCGACTTTGTTAAACAGGGATTTATAGCCGGACCTGCTGCTGTACTAACAGGTGGAGTTTTCGGGCTGTTTTCAAACCCCAGAGAGGCCCTGGCAGCTGTTTCTGCTGATCTTGAGCAGCTGACTATAGATATACCTGATAACGCCTGCAAATTAGGTGGCGTTGTGGATGGTACAGCTAAAATACCTTTTATCTGCTTTGATCTGGCAGGTGGCGCTAATTTCGCGGGTTCCAATGTGCTTGTAGGACAGGGTGGAGGGCAAATGGAGCTCTTATCAACCTCAGGCTACAGCAAAATGGGCTTGCCAGGTGATATGCTTCCATTACAGACCGAGATAGCGGGACAAGTGCTTAGTCCAGCGACAAGCGCTGACTTCACAAATGACCAGCTCGGTTTAAAATTTCACTCAGACAGCGCAATGTTATTTGGTATTCTGGAAAAATTCACGTCTGGACGTGCTGGTGGAGTTCATGCTGGAAAAACAGAAGGAACAGTCATTCCAGCACGCTCTGATAATGACACCGGCAATAACACTCATAACCCAATGTATGGTATCGCTAAAGCCGGTGCCGTTGGAAGCGCTGTTAAACTTATTGGTTCACGCAATACGGAATCAGGCGGAAACTCTATGGCACCTCCAGGGTTAATTGACCCTAAAATACGCCCAACAAAAGTTGACCGCCCTACCGATGTTACCGGCATGGTAGATGTGGGAGACCTTACCGCCATACTTAACTCTAAAGAAGATGTAACTGCTGTAATGGAAGCCATGGCTCGCATTAGTCATAAAAAACTTAAGCAGCCCGCTTTATCACCTAACGTTGGGATAACTCAGGACGAAGTTATTAAAGACCTGGTTAAATGCGGTTATATAAAAGCGGCTGATATTGCAGATCGATTTGCTGGCAAACAAGTTGATCCCGCTAAAGACACAAATATCGTAGGTACTGGCGGTATATTTAGCCAGACTGAATTTGACGATGACGGTGAGTTTAGAAAAACAGCCTCTGTTATGAAAATGGTGCTAGATGGATATGCCGGTGCAGGTAGCATCACAATGGGTGGCTATGATTACCACACAGGTGACCGCTCTACTGGCGAAATTCGTGATTTACGCGCAGGCCGTTGCATTGGCGCCTGCCTGGAGTACGCGGCCAGGGCGGGTTCACCATTAATGATTTATGTTTTCAGTGATGGGTCAGTAGCCAGCAACGGTACGCTCGATAATAGTATAAACGGTCGTGGCAAAGGCGTATGGACCGGTGATAATTCATCTACTGCCTGTGCATTCTTCCTGGTTTTTGATCCAAATGGCGGCATAACTGCATTTGACCATGGCGTAGATAGCTTACCCGATCCACACCAGATCGGCCGATTCTCAGCTGATGGTTCTGTTGTAACATCGGCTACACCTGCTGCAAATAACGTTAATTTACTGGTTAATACTGTACTGGCTAACTACATGTCGCTAAATGGTGATTTAGATACATTCGATAATGCAGATATGTTTGCCAATCATGGACTGGGTGACTTTAGAAAATACGTGTCATTCAACCCCATTGCTTAAACATTGGCATTAAATTTACAGGTTACCACTGCATGACGAGCAGGCGATTGGCACAACGGGCTTTACTCAGTATCGGCTTAATCATAGTTTGCAGTAATGTAAGTGCTCAATGGTTTACATATCAGCAAGCCATTATGGGCACACCTAACATTGTAGAAGTTTTCGCCGAAACGGCAAAGCAGGCTGAGTTGTGTAGCCAACGGGTGTTTAACGAAATGCACCGTATTGACGAATTGATGAGCCCGTATATTGAACAAAGTGAACTGGCTGAAATTAATCGTGATGCTTCTAAACGTGCGGTGAATATCAGCCGTGAGTTATTCGACCTGATCCAGAAATCAATCGAATTCTCTGAGCTATCAAATGGTGCATTTGATATTACATTCGCCAGCGTTGGGCACCTCTATGACTATCGCATAAAGCAACACCCAGGCGACGAACAAATAAAACAACAGCTAAAAGCGGTTAACTATAGAAATATACAGCTGAATAATACACAAACCAGTATTTCATTCAGCCATAAAGATACCCGCATTGATCTGGGTGGCATAGCCAAAGGCTACGCCGTAGACAATGCGATAAATATATTAAAAGATTGCGGCATCAATAATGCCCTGGTCAGTTCTGGAGGTGACTCCCGTATTTTAGGTGATAAAAAAGGTCGTCAGTGGGTGATGGGTGTAAGACACCCCAGAGATAAGAACAAGATTGTAGTGAGTATCCCGTTAAGTGATTCTGCTATTTCCACATCTGGCGATTACGAACGTTATTTCATAGAAAATGAAACACGTTATCACCATATTATTAAGCCCTCGACCGGGCGCTCCGCAAATCAGACATGGAGTGCCAGTGTGTTGGCAAATGAGGCAGTAACCAGTGATGCCTTATCAACCACACTGTTTGTGCTGGGTACGGAAAAAGCCCTGGAGCTCATCAATTCACTAGAGGGTATTGAAGCCGTCGTTATTGATGCTAAAGGAAAAATGTTTTATTCAAGCGGGTTAATGCCACCAACAAAGCACTAACTGCTTATAAATTGTAATCAATCAGCATAGCGCTGGTTTTGTTCAGGTTAAGTTTTATGCGTAACAATATTTCGAATTCCACTTCGGTCAAACTCCTTAAAAATAGTTTGCCACAGCTGCTTCTGTTACCACTTTTGCTAACAGGAGCCGGTTTACTTTCCGCTTGTGGTGGGTCGGAAACGGGCGCTGATCCGGGCATTGAAGAATTCCCTATCGCTTATGTAAAAAGATCTATCCTGGTGGATGATGATGGGCTGATTATACAACCTGATATTCGTCGCCCGTTACGCTCAACACCTGGCGGAGACCTGTTTTTAAAAAATCGCGCAGCGATTAGCGCGCAAGCTGTCAATATCACCGTAGGCATTACTAACGGACTGGGCGATGTAAAAGACCTGGACGTATCTAGCGATGGAAAAACCCTGATATTTTCTCTTTTAGAAGAAGACCCAACACCTAATGACGATTCAGATAATCCAAAATGGGACATTTATACCTATAACCGCGAAACTCGAATACTCAAACGCGTTATCGCTTCAGATATTCTCGCCTATGAAGGCGATGATATTGCACCCTATTTTTTACCCAATAACAGAATCGTATTTTCATCCAATCGTCAAAGCCAGTCGCGTGCAATTTTACTTGATGAAAGCTTAAGCAAGCCCCAGTTTTCTTCACAAGATGAAGACAACCGTGAAAAGGCATTAGTACTACATGTAATGGATACCGATGGCAGTAATATTGAACAAATTTCATTTAATCAAAGCCATGACCTGGACCCTGTTGTCCTGAGTAATGGCCGTATTTTATTCAGTCGCTGGGATAATATGAATCGTAATGATTCAATTAGTTTATATACCGTATTGCAGGATGGTTCAGACTTGCAGTCGTACTATGGTACCCATGACGAAAGCCATGCCATTCCCAATGTAGACGATAATAACTTACAGTTCATACAGCCAAGAGAATTACCTGACGGACGCATTATGCTAATGCAACTGCCCTTTTCCGGCTCATTTGCAGGGGGTGAAATTGCCATAGTTGACGGTGAAAACTATGTTGACCTGAACCAGCCAACTACAGTTAACAAACTCGTTTTAAGTGCGCCTGCCGTACAGAAAGTAACATCCGTTAATTTACCCTTCGACGGCAGTGCTGCCCTTGAAGGCCGCTACTCATCTTTTTATCCCCTGGATGACGGCACTAGTCGCGTACTTGTTAGCAAAGGTTTGTGCCAGGTTGAACTTGAAGCATTAGTCAATGTAAGCACAGACCCCAATGCGCCCACTCTTGAAACACTTCTTTGCGGTGATGAAAGAGCCGCTGAATTCCTTGCCATTCCTGATAACAGCGAAACTTATCCAGCCTATGGTATTTGGCTATATGATGCTAACAATGAAACAGAAAAACCTGTTGCCCTCGCAGAGGTTGGTAAGTTCCTGGGCGATGCCGTAGTTATGCGCCCTTATAATCGCGCAACGGTTAACCTGGGTAAGTCCGCTGCTGAGCTTGATACTGATTTAGAAAAAGAAAATGTTGGCTTACTTAATATACGCAGTGTTTATGATTTTGGAGCGGGCGACGGCTTATTTAATGGCTGCTTCCTTAACGTTTGTACAGACTCAGGTGTAACAAGTGTATTGGCACTTGGTGACCCTGCACTAGCTACGGCCGCACAACGACCAGCCCGTTACATTCGTTTAGTAAAGGCTGTTGGTTTACCGAATAGACGTGATCCTGATCTTGCCAACCCACCCGATCTGTCGGCTCGTGCATTTGGCCGTGGTGGTCGCGCACTGGGCATGAAAGAAATCATCGGCTATAGCCCGATTCAACCTGATGGCTCAGTACTTGTAAAAGTACCCGCCAATGTTGCATTCTATTTCGATATACTCGACAGCGAAGCACGCAGAATTGGCCCACGCCATGAAAACTGGTTACAGGTTAACGCTGGCGATACACTAACATGCTCTGGTTGCCATACTCACCCCGCGGCGCCCGCATTACCTTTACCTCATGGTCGCGTAGATGCTGAAGAAGCGGCATTAAATGATGGTGCACCTGGTGACGGTTTTAATTATCCAAACACTCAAAATCCTGAGACCATGTCGCCTTACTTTGCGAATGATAAAGACACCATGGCTGAAGTTTTAAACCGCTCATTAACAGCAGATACTATCACCCCAGATGTAAATGTCAGATACCGCGATCTATGGACTGACCCGAATATACGTGACCTGGATGATAGATTTAGTAGTGTATATACTGGGGTACCGACTGCTGAAATTTCAAGTTTAACCACGCCAAGCCCAACCACTGCACCTTGTGAAACTGAATGGAAAGCATTTTGCCGTACGGTTATAAATTATCAGGAACATATACAGCCAATATGGGATGCTCCACGTGTAGATGCTGGCATGAACGACATTACCTGCGTTAGCTGCCATACAACTTCCATTGCCGGTGTAACACGAGTACCAGATGCTCAGCTTGATTTAACCTCTACTGATCCTTCGGATGAAGAGGTTCAACACATTGAGTCTTATAGAGAGTTATTCTTCAATGATAACTTTCAAGAACTTAATGGTAATGTGCTAGTTGATGTACTCATCACACAGTTAGCTTTCGATGATGACGGCAACCCGGTATTAGCTGCTGACGGTATAACACAACTTACTGAACAGGTACCTGACCCAAGTAAAACATTATCACCAAGTATGAGTGCTAATGGTGCACGAGTTAGCTTCTTTATGGAGAAAATGACAGAAACTGAATTAAATGCTGGCCGTACCCTGTCGCCGGCTACAGTTAACCATGCTAATATGCTTACATCAGCTGAGTTGCGTTTAATTGCAGAATACCTGGACATTGGCGGTCAGTACTTCAATAACCCATTTGATCCAGCTGCACCTCAAAACTAGCTTAATTAGAATTTGAATTGATAATAACGGAAACCATACACAGGGCTGCTAGTACGTACTATGTATATTAGATTAACTGTCATGCTGATATTGCAGCTAATCAGTGTGAATGTTTACTCTGCCTCGGAACTATTGCAGCAAGTAAAAATTGCTGATCCATATATTGAGATGCATACCGGACCCGGCGGTGGCTACCCTGTATTTCATGTTATTGAACGTGGCGCATTGATCGAAATTATTCGACGACGCACTAACTGGTTTAAAGTACGCAGCATTAAAGGCCGCGAAGGCTGGGTACACTATGACCAGTTATCAAAAACGCTTTCCGCCAATGGCGAAGTTATAAAATTCACCGAAGCCACACAAGAAGACTTCATTGAACGTGAATGGGAGTTAGGTGCTTTGGTCGGTGACTTTGGTGGAGCCCCGTCCCTGTCAGTTTATGGGGATTACCTGTTTAATCAAAATTTTGCTACGGAAGCCAGCATTTCTCAATCTATTGGTGATGTATCTAGTAGCATTTTGCTTAAGATTGCTCTGGTTATGCAGCCCTTTCCCGACTGGGAATACTCTCCCTACTTTTTAATGGGCACAGGTATTATTGATGTAAAACCATCAGCTACTACTATACAGCCCGTAGATCAGACCAATCAATTTTCAACTATCAGTTTGGGTGTACGCACCCACCTAACACAAAAAATTATCTTACGGCTAGAATATAGTCAATATGTGGTTTTTTCATCCACTAAAGATAATGATAACAATGAGGAAATAAACGAATGGAAGGCAGGATTCGCAGTCTTCTTTTAGGCTGCTTTTATATTTCGCTGGCATTAGCTAGCAATATTGCTCATGCAGCAGACCTTGAGGTTGAACAGGTTTCAAAACCTGTTATAGACCCAAATATCGAGCGCATGGTATTTGATGAAGCTAAAATTAACCCGGACAACTTTGAAGTTATAGCTTCTTTTGGCATGCTGAGCATTGAAGACTTCAGTACAAGCGCAGTGATAAGTGCAAAATTAACCTATCGCGTTTCTGAAAGTTTTTTTACAGGCGTGGAATTTGGCACCGCATCCGCAGGTAAATCGAGTGTAGAAATACTATTGCCCGGCACCACAATACTCTCCGATGCAGAAAGAGATTATAACTACTACCTGATCAGCTTAGGTTATGACCTGTTTCCCAGTGAAGCATTTGTTACTGACGGCACAACACTTAATACGGCTTTATATGTAGTTGCGGCTGCGGGTAATACACAATTTGCCGGCAGCGATAATTTTACCTTTAGCTGGGGAGCTGGCTATCGCATAACATTTAACAATTATCTCACTGCCTATTTTGATGTGCGCGACCATGTGTTAGATCTTGATTTGTTTGGTGAGTCAAAACTTACCAACAATATCGAAATTTCTTTGGGCGTTGGTTATTATTTTTAAGCGCCAATTTAATGAAAAATATATGCAACTTATAAATAAAAACATGCAAGCTATTAAATACATACTGTTTAGCCTGATTATTTCCATCGGCTTATGGACTAGCGTAGGCCATACCGAAGAAGAAAAGGCCCTGAAAGAAATAAATCCGGAAGAAATTAGCCTGGAAGAACAAAAAGCGGAAGAAAAAACGAAAGACGACAAACAGCTTGCCTGGGATTTCACACTCAAAAGCCATGCCGGAAAAAATATAAAATTATCTGAATTACGCGGTCGTGTTATCGCTGTTAACTTTTGGGCATCGTGGTGTGGAACGTGTGTTCAACAATTCTCTGTTCTTGACGCATATTATCAGAAATATAAAAACAGGGATTTTAGCCTGCTTTCAATTAACATCGATGAAGACCCACTAAAAGCTAATCGCCTGATGAAAAAACATAGCTTTGACTACCCAATATTATTCGATACCTTTACTCAAGTTAGTCGTCTTTACTCTGCCTCTGAACTACCCACCTTATTTTTAATTGATAAAGATGGTTTCATACGTTATACGCTAGACGACTCACAAATAAAACAACAGAAAATAACCCAACGAGTGATAGAGGAGCTGTTGAATGAATAAACACTTCATTAAAATTTTATCAGCCTGCCTTTTACTACTACTTAGTGCCTGCAGCAGCGTTGAGCCCTGGGTAAAAGCCTATGAAAGAGGCAATCTTGCAGACCCGATTATGTCATTTGATAGAGACCCTGTTTCAAGCACATACCTGGGACATGTACATGACGCGCGTGAGGGCGCCAGGGGCGCAGGAACAGCTGCAGGTGGCGGTTGTGGCTGTAACTAAAATAATGAATTTTTTATCAACACTTCGTCTTAGCCTACTTGCGTTAGTTACACTAACTCAGTCAATAAATGCAGCCGTGCTACCAGAGGATAGAGTAGATGTGCTCTATCATAACTATGATGGTGGCGGGATGACCATTGACGGGCCATCAGTTTTAGTCAGAAAGAGTGTTGCGGATCAGGTATCTGTATCTGCTAATTATTATGCAGATAATATTTCCGGCGCCTCTATTGATGCGGTAACTCAAGCCAGTCAATACACAGAGAGCCGAGTACAAACATCTCTAGGTGTGGATTATTTAAACGACAAATCGACCCTCAGCTATAGCTTTACAAAAAGCGTTGAAAATGACTTTGACGCTACAACTAATTCTTTTGGCTTAAGCCAGGAAATGTTTGGCAGCATGACAACTATCAGCTTAGGTTATTCTATTGGCGACAATATCATAACCAAGACTGGTGATGATGCATTCCTTAAATTTTCCAGCTTTAGGGATTATCGCACCACGCTGTCCCAGGTGCTTACTACAAACTTAATAATGTCATTATCCTATGACATTATTACTGACAAAGGATTTTTGAATAACCCGTATCGAAGCATTCGCTATTTAGACCCTAGTGCTACTGCTGGCTATTCGTTTTTACTAGAAAAATACCCAGAAACTCGTACCACCAATGCTGCAAGCATTAGCCTACGATATTTCTTGCCTTATCGAGCTGCAGTATATGGCAGCTATCGTTATTTCACTGGAAGCTGGGGTATAAAAGCTGACACATATGAAATTGGCTATGTACACCCATTGGAAGAAAACTGGACTTTTGAAACCAGTTTCCGTTATTACACACAAACGCAGGCTAATTTTTACAGTGACCTTTTCCCTGAAAATGACCCTGCTATAGGGCCACAAAATATTTTCGGCCGTGATAAAGAACTCAGCACATTTTCTGACATCAATCTTACGTTCGGTGTTACCTATGAATTTGAAAGCGAAAATTTATTATTTTTCGAACGTGGCTCAGCCAATTTCTTTTATACCTATATGTCTTTTGATTATGAAAACTTCAGAGATATCAGGGTAAGTACGACGCCGGGGACCGAACCCTTATATAGTTTTACTGCAGGTGTTACACGACTGTATTTTTCATTCTGGTTTTAATAGCAATATTTTTCTTAATGTGTAATTTGAATTAAATATGCGTTCCCACAGAGGATCGCGGGAACGAGAATACGATTTTTGTAGGAACTGCTTCAGCTACACAATGGCGTTGAAACAATTACTCCGGCCTATGTGCAGCTAAAGCAGCACCTACACACATTTTCTCTCTCGCTTAATCATTGGAAATTGTTTCTGTATTTTTAGGTACCGCAAAAAAAAGAGACGCAATTGCGTCTCTTTTTTTGTAACTATCTACACTAAAAAATTAAGCAGGTGAGAATGAAGACCCACAACCACAAGTTGTTTGCGCATTCGGGTTACGAATAACAAATTGCGCACCCTGTAAGTCTTCTTTGTAATCGATTTCTGCGCCTACCAAATACTGGAAGCTCATTGGATCAATCAACAAGGTCACACCGTCATTACTTACTTCGGTATCGCCATCTTTAATTTCTTCATCAAAAGTAAAACCATACTGGAAGCCAGAACAACCACCACCAGAAATAAACACGCGTAACTTCAGATTAGGGTTACCCTCTTCCTCAATCAGGCCTTTTACTTTGGCCGCTGCCGCATCGGTAAAATCCAGTGGATCTGGCATTGCGTTATCAACTGTTTCAGCAGTCATTCAATCTCTCCAAAAATTCTGTCTAACTATAATCAATCAAATTTTGCATTACCTGACTAATTTAGTCAAGTTTTATGCGATAAGCTGTAAAATAATACATTTCTCGCCAAGCTTACAGGCTAAGTAGCAGATGGGCTAGGCTCGGCATCCGGATCATCAGCCTTATCTGATTGATATTCAAGAAGTTTTTTCTCATCTTTACAATGAACCAGGTTGCCATTTACCTCTGCACCCATAGCCATTTCCAGTAAGTTGTAATACACGTTACCCTTAACCTGCCCATGCCTTGAAAGCTCTACACGCTCACTCGCATACACATCACCAATTACCTGGCCGTTAAGCACCACAAATGGCACCCTCACTTCACCTTCAATCTGCCCCTGATCACTCAGTACAAGCATGGAATGAGAGTCTTCTTCCGCAATTACGTTGCCGACTATTTTACCATCAACATGTAGCCCGCCGGAAAAAATTAGGTCGCCCTGAATCTCCATCGCTGTTCCGACCAGAGTTTCTATTTTAGTTGAGTTTGACTTTTTCTTGCCCCACATTGGCTTCATTTCCTCCTGCAATTAAATCCTCCCAAGGGTAAACCTTTTCAACCTTGGGTACTTTTGCACTCTTTGGCAGTGCCTTTATATATAGTGATGATGGCCTAAAACCGTCTGGAAATCTGATACCACCCTCAAAGTTTTGAAAATATTTAAATCCAAAGAGCTGTCGTTTTTTTGCCTTTTTAATTGAGACGGTTGGTAAATCTAAACGCACCTCTGTGCCATCTGCCTTAACACCCTGGAAAGATAACTCAATATAACCACGTTGAGTATAATCATGTCGGCCAACCTGTATTAAAACAACCTTATAAGTATAGCCACCCTTACCATCTTCATTAATTATGACCTTATTTACCTGCACTTCTCGCTGTGCCTTCCCCGGTGCGACTATATTATGATAAAAGGTAAGCTCTTCCTTCATTTTAAGTGTTTTATCCTGGCACTCTGCCAGTGTTTCGTTAATTTTACTACTCGCATCTTTCTGGATATCACTACCCCTGGATAAGCGAGCGTTTTCTCGTAATGCTATTTCTTTTTTTGCCGTTTGCTCATCCAAAGACTTACGCAATATTTCTATTTCTTCATCGTAGTCAGCCTGATCAAAACCAGCCGCATAACGGCCAAATTCAAATGAAAGCCAACCTCCGACCAGAATAGCTAATAAAATAATAATTCCACTCGCAACCCATAACCTGGGTTTGTGAATAGAGATCAAATGTTTACTGTGTACCGGATCTGAAGCCATATAATTATTTTTAACTCTAAATCTTTATTAACAATACTCTTGTTAAACCCATCAAATGGCAAAGCTAAGGCAACAACGCTACCTGGCTTATACCTGTAGTTTCATCAAGATGAAACATTAAATTCATATTATGCACAGCCTGACCAGCTGCACCTTTCACCAGGTTATCTATAACTGACGATACAACCACTGTATCACCACCCTGAGGACGGAACACTGAAATGCGGCACATATTAGAGCCTTTTACGCTACGTGTTTCAGGCATAGAACCCAGTGGCATTACATCTACAAACGGTTCGTCTTTATATCGCTCTGTGTAAAGCTTATGTAAATCATCTACATCCGTTTTTAGCACCGCATACAGACTAGCTTCAATACCGCGAATCATCGGCATTAGATGTGGCACAAAAGTAAGCCCCACGTCGTGCCCCGCAACGCCACCCAATATCTGGCGTATTTCTGGCAAATGCCTGTGACCATCAACCCCATAGGGTTTGACACTTTCTGTAGCTTC
>JGI24724J26744_10002207_pt1 | contig 12993 bp, 7 predicted proteins | sample Cruoilmetagenom7_FD_26744 | JGI IMG/M metagenome (IMG submission 26744)
TTTTATTCCAAATATTTATTTAATAAATTTAATATTTTAAAGCAAACCTGCTCAATGCTTTAGGTAGTACATAGTTCTTTTGTAGTATAACAGTCGTGTTTTTTTTATAACATTTAGGAGGTATAAAGTATGGTACAAGTAAGTTCAAAAAAGTCGGAAAAAGAATTATTTGACAGTCGTGAGTTCTGGTGGTGGGCAGAAAAAAAAAGATCTCCCAGATTAAATTATTTAAGAAAAGCAGCATGGTCAAAAGCTACAAAGGGTTCTTCATGGCTTCCAGGAACTAAGATGGATCTTGAGAACATGCGTTGGTATACTAAAACCTTTAAAGAGGCATCTCCTTCTGAGCCTTTTATTATAACAAGAGCAAAAGCCCTTGCAGCTTTGCTTGACAATATGCCTATTTTTATAACTGATCATTCGACAATTGTAGGATATCCAGGATCAGCTCCACACATGATAACATGGGTGCCAACGGCATCTTCTTTGCTCAACGATGATACATTAAATGATCGTACAGGGGTAATTGATGATGAAGATCGTGAAGAAACAAAGGAGATGGTTGACTTCTGGAGGAATAGGACCTATGAGGCTAAATGCAGACAGTATCATACCAGGAAAGAAAAAGTATTAGGCATTATGGCAGATTATGTGGCGCCAGGTAGAGAAATTGTAGTGTCTGATTATGTAAATTTGCAGCCAGACTGGATGTATCAGGGATTTGATTCAATAATTGAGACAATTGAAGAAAACATTAAAAATGCGGAAAAAATGCAGATGGAGCTTTCAACTGCTGAAGAGCAGGTTGCATATATGGAAAAAATTGATACCTGGAAGGCAATGAAAATATGTCTTGAGGCATCAATAAGATATGCAAGAAGGCTTAGCAGGCTTGCAAAGATAATTGCAGAAAATTTTGAGTCAGATCTGAAAAGGCAGCAGGAGTTGATGAGGATTAGTGAAACCTGCGAAAAGGTTCCAGCAAGGAGTCCTGAACATTTATGGGAAGCTGTTCAGTTTGATCATATAGTGCAAGTGTCATATAGACTTGAGTGGAATAATAACTCTTGGCAGTGGCGTCAGGACTACTGGCACTGGCAGTTTTATAAAAAGGATGTGCTGGAAGAAAAAAATATGACAAGAGATGATGTGGTTGAACTTTGTGCTGAATGGATGATTACAGCTTTTGGTTTCGGCAGAGCTTTTCCCAGAGCAGGAAGAGAAGCACTTCAGGGAAATCCTGGCCCATACGTTTGGACCCTTGGCGGAGTTGATGAAGATGGTAATGATGCATGCAATGACCTTACAGATTGCTATCTTGAGTCTGCATTACTAGCCCGGGTTTGTGATCCCACGTATAGTTTTCGCTACCATGAAAATGTCAGACCTGAAACTTTGCGAAAAGTATTTGAATGTATAAGACACGGCCTTGGTTATCCTTCCATACGAAATGATGATGTTCTTATTCCAAATTTAATGCACTGGTTTGGGCATCCACTTAAAGAAGCCAGGCGCTGGATTCATCAGTCATGCATGGCACCTGCTCCTGATACCAAGTGGGCAGCTCCTGCTTTAAGATATCCATCTGCTTCCTTTGCCAGTGGAGCAAAGGCTGTTTCCCTGGCATTTTTTGATGGATTTGATCCTATTACACAAATGAGTCCAGGGGTTAAAACAGGAGATTGTAAGGACTTTTTAACATATGATGATTTTTATAACGCCTGGTATGCTCAGGTTAAAGCAGCGTTTAATCTGGCAACCACAATGGAGCATAAAAACAGGTATGTTGAGGCTCATTTTTATCCAAAACCAATGACGTCATCCCTTTTTGAAAGATGTGTGGAAACAGGTCAAAACAGCGCCCTTTGCAAGGAAAGAAGCAGTTTATGGTTTACAATGTTTGCATTTACAGATACAGGAGATTGCCTGACTGCTGTTAAAAAACTTGTATATGATGATAAAAAGTATACCATAGAACAATTAAAAGATGCCCTGCTTGCCAACTGGGAAGGCTATGAACAGATGAGGCTTGATTTTGTTAATGCTCCAAAGTGGGGAAATGATGATGATTATGTTGATCAGGTATGGGTAAAGATGTATGAAGATCTGGGGAAAATGTCATGGTCTAAACGAGATATTAATGGACAGCCCTGGCCTACATTACCCGAAAGTATAGCAGCCCACGTGGTTCAGGCTCCTAAAATCGGCGCATTACCAAATGGGAGAAGAATAGGAGATCCTTTATATGACGGAGGATGTTCTCCAGGTCCTGGAATGGATAAAAAAGGGCCCACAGCAGTGTTAAAATCTGTGGGAAAATTGGATCATGTAAAGTCATGCAGAGCAACACTTCTAAATCAAAGACTGTCTCCTTCGCAGCTTCAGGGAGAAAAAGGCTATAAATTATGGGAAAGCTATATGAAAACATGGCATGATCTTGACATAGGTCATATCCAGTTTAATATGGTAGATAATGAAACCTTGTATGAAGCCCAGAAGGATCCGGAACAGTACAGTGAACTTATGGTAAGAATTGCAGGATACAGCGCGCATTTTGTTGAAATGAACAAGATCACGCAAGATGCAATTATTGCAAGACATGTTCAAGAGATATAACCTGTTTATAAAAAAATAGAATGTAAATTTTAACATTATATTTATTTTTAGCCCCACAATTTTGATTATAGCATTTATGTCTATCAATATAAGCTCCAGCAAGGTCAAAAATATTGTATGGGGTTTGGTAGCTGTTTTCGTGGGGCTAATAAATTTATCTGCAGGTTAGATTTGTCTGTCTGAAATTAAAATATTTGATGGATCAGTTGTTTTTTGCATGTTCCTTAAAAGCATAGTTTCTTAAAAAAAATGAATTTTTAACACAATTGTTCGGCAATTTTTTTAAAAAAAATTAACAGAAATTAAAAAATGTGTTAATGTCAGGCTCGCATAGCCTGCTATTACAAACCTTTACGCTTGCTCTTGATACTTATTGCTCACTAAAAAAAAAGCAATTTGCAACATTTCGAAGGTATGAATATTAACGCTAAATAACGATGAAAGACATTTTCAATATCCTTAAGTAATCCAATTGTAGCCTTTTTTGGATGTAAAAAAACGATATGAATTACAACATTGGCTAATTCTGATATTGAAGAAGGTATAAAAAAATGGTACAGGGATAGTATAAGGTGAAATATTGTAAATATGATTTATAATATTGAATTTGAAACTTTTCCAAGGGAAGCTTTTAAACATCTTCAGATGAAACGGTTGCAGGCAACAATTGAAAGAGTTTATGCAACTGTTCCTTGCTAATATAAATCTTGTTGAACCCAAAATTATTGCAAGAAGTGAAGGAAAGGCTGTCTGTGGTTATAGATAACAGAAATTTATAATTTAAGCGTATGCGAGTTAAGCTAAGCAGAACTTTTTAAAAAAAACCGAAAAAAACATCAATTTTTTATAAGGAGGAAAAACAAGTGGATATTTCCAAAGAGAAGCTTATAGACCTTTTTGCGCGAAGTATAATGACTATGGATGGATTATGGTTTTTGTCAGCTGAAGAAAAATACGGGCTTGATAAGGCCATTGAAATGGATTGTAGCGTCTGGCAGAGATTTATGCCTATTCACCTTAAGAGGGTAATGAAAACATTTGACATAAAAGAAGACGGTATAACCGGGTTGTTCAAAGCGTTTGAAGTTGACCCAATATGGAGTATCTTTAAACCTGAATTTCCTTTGCTCACAAAAGAAAAGTGTGTAATCAGAATGACTGATTGTCCGCCCCAGAAGGCAAGAGTAAGAGATGGTAGAGGAGAATTTCCATGCAAAGAGGTAGGAATTGCTTGTTTTAGGAGTGTAATTAAAGATTTTCTTCCAGGCGGAGAACTCCGCTGTATTGTATGCCCGCCCGACCCCCATCCAGAGAATGTTTGGTGTGAGTGGGAATTTTGCAGTTGATTAGCTTGGTATCTTAAATGAAACAGGTCAGATATAAATGCTCTAAATTGTTGTATGATTTTTGTTCAATATTTTTGATTATACGGAACGGAAATTTGTTAAAGTTCCCGTTCCTTTTTTAATAAAAAATAATATAATGTTATTTTTTCATTTTTTCATTTTTTATAAACTGACAAATATTTTTTATTTCCTGCGGAATCTCTTTTAATTCACTTCCAGCAAGACTCTGTTTGAAAATTGTGTTATTATATAAAATTTTGCCAATTATTTTTTCCACATCTAATTGCTTTACCATAATATCTTCTACATCATCATTGATCTTGTTTAATACAAAATATATTTCCTTACCTGATTTTTTTGCCATCTCTTGCATTTTTTTTGCCAGGAAAAATGAATCATATACAGGATCTACTACTCCAATAATTAAATCACAATTTGATTCTAATCCTCTGCCAAAATGTTCAACTCCGGCCTCTGTATCAATAATAAGAATCTCATCTTTTTCCATTTTAAGATTTGAAATAAACTTTCTGGAAAGTACTCCCATGGGGCAGGCACATCCTTCCCCAAAATGATGAATCTTGCCAATGACCAGAAGTTTTATTGAACCTGTCTGTGAAACACATGCTAAAGGAAGATCATTGATCTTTTTCATTCCAGCAAATAAATCATCAGGGCCTGCAATTGGAAACTGTCTATTTAACTTTTTTTTAAATTCTTTTTTTCCACCAAAACTGTCAAGCAAATTCACAGGTAGCTGAACGCCCATTAAACGATGAAGTCCCATGTTTGATTCATCAGTATCAACTAATAGTATTTTGTAGCCTAACTTACTCATTTCTTTGGCAATAAGAGAGGATATTGTGCTTTTTCCACTTCCTCCCTTTCCGCATATAAGCATTTTCATATTTTAAGTATCACCCTTATATTTAAGTTAAACATAATTGTTTAAAAAAAATAGATATATGTTTGGATGATAAATCACAACAAACCATATAATTATTTTTTTTGTTACTTGAATAGACTTTTTTTTCGGCAACTTTTTATAATGGATATAATTAGAAATTATATCTAAATTTTAATATTAATATATCATTATCTTTTAAATAATAAAATAACGATTCTGGTTTTTCCAATGAACTGATTTTTCCGTCAATTTTAGCATATGCAAGTTCAACATTACAACTGTTGCTAAAGTTTAAACTGATTTTTGGCCAAAACAAATGTCCTTTTTTTTGTGTATCTATGATGCTTGTAAAAGAAAGAATGAAATAATTGTTAAAGAAATTGTATTCAAGCCTGCATAAAACAATGTCAGTTAATAATGGCTTTGAAAGGTTTTTTTTAAAATATTTTGACTGATACCACTCAAATGTAAAGATAGTATCACCCCCATGATTTTTCCAAATATTGTATAAAGGAATAAAGTAGTTAAAACCGGCTGTATATGATATATATCCTGAATTTACTGTTTTAAAAGGAAATGAAATAGTTTTGGTATCATGCAATGACTGTTTTAAAAAACCTTTTTTATTAGGTGAATATGCTGCTTCAATTTGCACAACAAAATTGTGCAAACTCATTGAATAATCAAGGCCTATTGAACTTATTACATACGTTGCAGGTTCAATAAGAACAGTAACAGGGCTATTTGAGATAAGGGCAGTTTTTGCAGGCAAAAACAGGTATTCTTTATCAGGGCCGTGGTACAGGCTCAACGAGATATCCTTTCCAGAAAAATTTTTAGAAATTCTTGCGCCATATGAAAAGTTTGAAGTTTTATTGCCAAGGCTGCAAGGTTTGTCGATGAAAACAGGAAGCTTGTAATTATCTGGGGTTATATACCAGAAATTCCCATTTTGTGCCATGGTTCCTGATATATGAAAAGGTGCAAAAACTATCTCCAGAGTATAGTCATCAAAAAAAACCATTCCTGACAATGAAAGAACTCCTACTTTATATTCATCCTCATCTTTAAAGAAAATTTCCCTTGAATCAAGGGGGTTGAAAAAAGCTGTGGGATTAAAAACATCTCCTGTCCCCCATCTGAAAATCTGGTTGCCAATACGAATTCTGAAGTTTTCTTTTTCATAGTGCAGATACATTTCATCAAATACTATTTCATATGATTTAGAGGCATATCTTATGTTTTTGAAGATTTTTGTTTTATCATTATATCCAAAGGTTTTTTTGAATCTGTTATCTGATAATAAAAGATAAACATTTGGCTCTGAAAATAAATATAGGTTTTTTATGCCGTATTTTAGCCTAAAGTTGCATCTTATCTCATTTTTTTTGGGTACATCTGTGAAATCATGATTTTTATGTATATTTATAAAATTTTCAAACTCTACAAACCCTTCAAACGAGAATTTATAACTGTTTTTTTTACTTTCAAAATGGTTAATGTTGTCAGGCTCAAATGCAAAGCATGTTTTTTGTGAAAAACTATAATAAAGATGATAAAATATACAGAATATAAAAAAAACTAAATATGAATTGTGTGGAAAATTAAAGCGCATAAACTCCTGTATTTTTTATTTGTGCGGTTAGATATCAACTATAATTTGCTTGAAGTATTGATTTTTGGTTTGATAATGCAAATTGCAGCAGGCAAAATGCATAAATCTCCTATTAATGCAAAAAACATGGCAAGCCCTGTAAGCGCTCCAAAGGCAATGATAGGTTTTATAGAACCTGTAAGAAGCACAAAGTATGCAATACAAAGTACAATAGATGTTATTACGATGGGTTTTCCTGTGTCCTGATATGTTTTTAAAATGGATTGTTTTATATTTAAGCCTGCTATCTGATTTCTTCTAAACCAGGTAATAAAATGTATCGTGTCATCTACTGCGATTCCTATTGTTATACTTGCTATCATAATTGTTGAAGAGTCAAGTGGTATCCCTACCCAGCCCATGATTCCAAGTGTCAGGCAAACTGGGAAAAGATTTGGAATCATGCTTATAATTGCCAGCTTTGTATTTTTGCATACAAAAAACATAATAAAAAAAATCAGAATTATTGCTGTGCCAAAACTTCTAATCTGGCTTGTTCTAAGATTTTTATCCATTGTGACATATAGAGCAGAAATGCCAGTAAATGTGCATATGTATTTCTCCCCAAGAATTTTTTTAACATGAGTATTTAAAAAGTTTTTGAATTTTTTTGAATTTTCTGTTGTACCGAAACAGGCAGTAAAAGATATTCTTGCATTTTTTTTGTCAAAAGATAATATACTTTTTAAAAATTTGTCATCTCCCAGTTCATAATAGTCAATGATATCAATCCTGTTTTCCGGGATTTTGTAAAATCTGTGATTATCATTATTAAATGCCATATGCATTTGTTTTATATAATCTGCAACAGAGATGGATGTTGCATAACGTCCTTTCATAAAACTTATAGTATCATGCTGTATTTTGGCTATAAGCCTTAGACTTTCCGGATGCGTAAAATCTGATTCTGGCGATTTAGCTGTGATAACAAGTTCAACAGGTACAGTGCCGCGAATATTTTGTTCTACAAATATGATATCCTGTTTTATTTTATTGTTATCTTTAAGGTAGTTTATAAAGTCTGTTTCAAATTTTAGTTTAGTTATACCTAAAAATGTAACCAGGAAAATGGCCAGAAATAATATTCCGATAATCTTATAGTATTTTGTTACCAGATTGCCGGTTTTATCTAAAAATAGTGAGATAATTTCCTTTTTTTTATTTTCAGCCGTTGTTATGCTTTTTTTTTTATTACTCAAAGGTTTTGATGCCATATTCATAGTGATAAATTTTCTTGATAAAAGCATAATATTTGGAAGAAATGTGACTGTCATTAAAAAAGCTAGCATAACTCCTATACTTGTAAAAATACCCACAATCTGTACAGCCCGGACATTTGTTGTTGCAAACGATATATAGCCTATACCTGTTGTCAGGCTTGTGAACATGCATGGACGCCAGAGGAGCTTTATTGAATTTGCCACTGCCTTAACATGGTTTTGTTCATTTTCAAGGTATAATTTTTTGTAATGTGAAAGTATGTGGACTGAATCTGCAATGGATATGGCAAGAAGGATCGGCGCTATAATTACAGTAACGATATTTATTGTTTCTCCACACATTATAAGTAACCCGATGCCCCACATTAATATAACTGTAATGTTTAACTGCCCTAATAAGGTAAGAGTAATATTTCTCAGCATTAAAAAAATTACAAATAATACAACAAAAAATGTAATGGGAATGAATTTGGAATTGTCGCTTCGAGTCAGATTGTTTATTTCAACTTCAAGATATGGGCCGCCTGAATAATAAAGGGTTGTCTTGTCTGCTGCTATTTTTTCGGCTTTTTCTCTTATTTTATTCAGAACTATTTTTTTTTTCTCGTTAGAACTTAAAGCTTCAAGCTCTATCATTATTGCTGTTGTTGTGCTGTTTTTTGAGATAAGATTTCCCACAAAAATTTTATGATCAAAAACCTTTTTTTTTGATTCATAAAGACTTTTTTGTGTTAATCGATCCATTTTATCTGGAATGATTTTTTCAAAATCCACATTGTCATTATGTCCCACTGGCACTTCTGCTTCTGTTAGACTTATAACTTTCTGGACACCATCAACTGCCTGAACAGCTTTTGTTATTTTATAAATTAAAATTATGTTGTCAGGTGTAAATATTTCTTTGTCTTTTATTACTATGGCGATAACTTCTTCATTCCCGAATGTTTGCTGGAAATTTTTATAAAAACTGATATCCGGGTCATCTTCAGAAAAAAATATTTTTATATTGTTAAAATAGCTTTGTTTTGCATAAAAGTAACAAAAAGGAATTGTCGAAATCAAAAGTATTGTTAATACTGCCTTGTATTTACTTATGATAAAATCTATAATAGCATCCATTAATATGACCTTTGATCGCAATGTATTTCAAACAATATTTTAATTATTTAATACATTAGCCAATTTAAATAACATGTAGTAAATTTTTAGCATAAAACATTTATAATTGCCAAAGGATAATCATTGTTTTTTTAGTGAACAAGCAAGGAAGGAAACATGGGCTATGTACTTAGGTGAAAGGGTTTACAAACGAGAAATGACGCGAAGGGATTTTTTATGGCTTGTATCTGCATCAACTTTAGGAACACTGGCTTCATGCGCTGTAAATCCTGTTACAGGAAAAAGACAGTTAATGCTCATGTCTGAAGACAGCGAGATAAAGATTGATAATGAAAACTCACCTCACCAGTTTTCCGCTGATTATGGAAAATCAAATGATTCAAGCTTGAACCAGTATTTAACATTTGTGGGAAGCAAAATGGCATCTTGCACCCATCGCCCAAACGTTCCCTATTCATTTCGGGTTGTAAATGCTGTTTATGTCAATGCCTATGCTTTTCCAGGAGGCAGTATTGCTGTAACACGCGGTATTTTATTGTCACTTGGTAATGAGGCAGAACTTGCAGGACTGCTGGGACATGAACTTGGTCATGTTAATGCACGACATACTGCTGAAAGAATGTCAAAGGGTATGATTTTAAATTTTGTTGTTGCAGGGCTTTCAGCATTTACTTCATTGAAAGACAAAAAATATGTACCGATTGCAGCAGGATTAGGAGGTATTGGAGCTGGTATGCTGCTTGCCCGCTACAGTCGTGATGATGAACGTCAGGCAGATTCTTTGGGTATGGAATATATGAATAGGGCAGGGCATAACCCAAATGGTATGGTCGGTCTTATGGAAATGCTTAAAGGTCTTTCAACCCATAAACCTGGTACCATCGAAATAATGTTTTCTACCCATCCGATGAGTGAGGAGCGTTATCACAATGCAAAAAATGCTATACAAAAAAAATATTTACAAGTAATGAAAAAAAACATGTATCGTGATAGGTATATGGATAAAACAGCCAAGCTCAGAAGTATAAAAACTGCAATAGAATCAATGCAAAACGGTGAGAAGATGATGCTCCAGAAAAAATTTTTATTGGCAGAGCAGGAATTTAACCGGGCTTTAAAGCAGGCTCCTTATGACTATGCTGGTCTTGTTATGATGGCAAAATGTCAGATAGCTTTAAATAACAACACAAAAGCGCAAGAGTATGCCAAACTTGCAAAACAGCTTAATACCAAAGAAGCTCAGGCCTATCATATTGACGGAATTGCAAAATTGTCTGCAAAGCAGTTTTCCTCAGCTCAGCAGGATTTTTCTACATATGAAAAATTATTACCAGGAAATCCCAACACAATTTTTTTAAAAGGAATATCTCTTGAAGGGATGCAGAAAAAAGAAGAATCTGCTCATGAGTATATGCGATATCTTAAAATTGTAAATAACGATGAGCAGGCTCAGCATGCACGTCAAAGACTTATTTCCTGGGGTTACATCAATTAAGAGCAGTGCTATATTTGTTTTTTATTATAAGTAAACATCTTACCATGCAAGAAATATCCAGGCAAAAAACATAAAAGTAGAGTTTATCCTACAACCTGTATGATAAATACAGACTTGACAAATATTTGTTTCAAAACTTAAATTTTTATTTATTTACTGTGCAAGTTTTGCATTTCATATAGGAATCTGGCAAAATCAAGTGTTTAAATGTGTCTATTTTTTTGATTTTAGAAAAAGGGAAGTGCAATACCATGAAACACGCTACTATAAAAAAAGTGTGTATATCTGTTTTTTATCTATTGTTTTTATTTTTGATAAAGCAGTTAGCCTATGCAGATTCGGTTGAACTGGAGATGAATCAAAATGAATGTATTGTTGGCGAAAGTATAATATTTACAATAAAAATTACTCTTGATGAAGATAAAAAAATTGATGTTTCAAATGTCAGATATAACTCTAAACAGTTGAATTATGATGTTAACACTACAGACAGCAGTTCATTTGTAATTACAATAAATGGCAAAACAATGCGAAGTTCTTCTGATTTTGTTAAAAATTATACTTTTAGGCTGTTAACTGATAACATTGGCACTTTTAAATTACCGTCCTTTAAAATTATAGTAGGTAATACTCCTTTTTTTACAAAAAAAAACAAATTTACTGTTTTTAAACGGCCAGGTTCTGAAAACCTTCTTTTTATAACCAATATTGAAAATCATCAGCCTTATTATTATCCATCTCAAATTTTTACACTTAATTGTAAGATATTATATAGAGATTTTTCTGGTTCATCTTCAATTGAAAATATAAGTTTACCAATTATGGAAAACAGGAGTTTTCTTTTAATACCTGATAAAGAAACAAACTGGGAAGCTACTGTTAATCATGAGAAATTGAGAGTATTAAAGACGCAGCATAATGAAGTAGTGAATGGAAAACGATTTAATGTATTATCTTTTGATTTAAAGTTTCGGATGATGGATTCTGGCAGATTTGAATTTGACAGTTTTATTAAATTGATAGTAGTTTTTTATAAGAGAGGTTTTTTCGGACCTGAACCTTTTCAAAAGACAGCGTATGCCGAAAGCCTTCCTTTAAAAATTGTAGTAAAGAGTCTTCCACAGCAAGATGTTCCAGCCTTTTTTAATGGTGCAATCGGAAATTTTAGTATTCAGGTTGTGCCAAGTAGTGATACAGATATCAAAGTTGGCGATCCTATAATTCTTTCAATTGAAATAGCAGGGCAAAATTCAGGAGCACTGGATTTTGTAAAATGCTTTCCTGTTCATAAAATAAAGGAAATAACAGATTATTTTAAAGTAAGTTCTGATCCTGTTGTAGGTCAAATTTCAGAAGATGGAAAAAGTAAGTCTTTTCTAGTACGCATGCGGGTTAAATCAAAAACTGTTAAAGCTATTCCACCGATTCCCTTTACCTTTTTTGATATTGTAAAAAAAAAATATGTGACAATATATTCAGATCCTGTTCCAGTTACGATATATGACTCTGCTTCCAAAATTCAGATTGTAGATTTTAGTGGGAAAAGTGAGCAGAAAAAAGAAACTAATAATGATTATGCGGTCTCAGAAGTAAAACAAAGTAAGGATGACAACGATATAATCACACCTGAAATTCCTCCGTTAATCCAAATATCGGATAATGTTGCAAAGAGTTGCACACGAGTTAATCATATGGCTAATTACAATAAACTTTATTATACGTTGTACCCATTTTTTGTATTTTTTTTGTGTATAATGATAAAAAAATACAAAAGTAAAGAGATTGATCTAAAAAAGCTGACAGAGAGAAGATCGAAAAAATCCTATAAAAATTTTTTGAAAAATATTAAACCTTTTGAAAAATCTGATTTTGATTCGTCTGTTTTTTATCGTAATTTAGGAAGAAACATAACCAATTTTATTCAGGAACGGTTTTTACTTGAATCCGATTGTTTAGATACGCATGTTTGTGATCAGTTGGTTGAAAATGGTAAAATATCAAAGGAAACTATGGGGAGATTAATAGATATTATAGAAAAGGTAGATCATCGCAGATATTCTTCAATGGATTTTGATATTAAAAAAGCACGGGAAATAATGAATCAGGCAAAAGAAGTTTTACAAAAATGCTAATTGTTAGATTTTCATGGAGTTTTTATAGAAAATGCTGTCAAATCAGAAAAAAAATATTTGTTTTCTATTAATTTTTTTTGTAACAGGATTTATTTTTGAATTTGCTGAACTGTGGGCAGATGAAGATTATGCTCTTAAGCTTTACCATAAGGGAATATCGGCAAAAACTGTTAGCAAGCGAGAGCAATTTATTGAAAAAGCTCTTGAGGCTTATCTGGGACAGTTTTATGTTCTTAAAAAAAAAGGTCAAATTAATGGGCTGTTATGCTACAATATAGGTAATTGCTATTTTAATTTAGATCAGATTGGAAATGCTGTTTATTATTATAAATTAGCTCAGACATTATTGCCTACAAATGAAAAGATCAGGGATAATTTAAAAATTGCTCTACAACAGAACAAAAACACGGTTTTTTATAGTAGAGATGGGGTGATAACAGCACTGCTGTTTTTTCATTACTATCTAAGCCCTGCAAGGAGAATCAATATATTGATTGTTTTTTC
>JGI24724J26744_10002208_pt1 | contig 12993 bp, 14 predicted proteins | sample Cruoilmetagenom7_FD_26744 | JGI IMG/M metagenome (IMG submission 26744)
ACGCGCCCGGGCATTGGCCTCTATGGGGGCAAGCCGTTTGAAGCGGCAAGCCCCGTTGCCACCCTGTCCCTGCCGCTAATCCAGACCCGTGATTTACAGGCGGGAGAAACCGTGGGCTATGGCAACACATGGACCACCAACACCACCGCCACCGTCGCCACCCTGTCGGGTGGTTATGCTGACGGGCTGCATCGTGCGCTATCAAACGGGGCAACGCTCTGGGCCAATGACATCGCTTGCCCATTGGTCGGGCGGGTGTCGATGGACCTGATCACAGTCGATATCAGTCATTTGCACGAAGTGCCCCGCCATCTTGATATTCTTGGCCCGCTGCAAACCGTGGATGCGCTGGCGGATAAGGCTGGCACCATTGGCTATGAAATTCTGACATCCTTGGGCCCGCGCTATACCCGTCGCTATTCAGGCGGATTTGCGCAATGAGCGTGCTAGCCCCGGTCGCCCTGATTGGNCGCAACACTATGGGTATTTTGGCCGCTATTGGCCGGATTGCGATCTTTTTTGCCCAAACCATCAGCCATATAGTCCGCCCACCGTTCTATTTAAAAGAATTCGGGCAGGCCTTGTTAACCATCGGCTATTTCAGCCTACCCGTCGTTGCCCTGACCACATTTTTCACCGGCGGCGCGCTGGCGCTGCAAATTTACGCAGGCGGAGCGCGGTTTAACGCCGAATCAGTGGTGCCCTCGATCGTTTCCATCGGCATGTTGCGCGAACTGGGGCCGGTTTTGGGCGGCTTGATGGTGGCCGCGCGGGTGGCCTCCTCGATCGCGGCCGAGGTCGGCACCATGAAAGTGACCGAACAACTGGACGCGCTGGTGACACTTTCGACCCATCCGATGAAATACCTGACCGTGCCGCGCGTTTTGGCCGCAACCATCGCGGTGCCGGCCCTGATCGCGGTGGGCGATAGCATCGGCATCATGGGCGGATATTTCGTCGGGGTCACGCGGCTGGATTTCAATTCGGCGGTTTATCTGAAAAATACCGTTGATTTCATGGAGAGCTGGGATATCATATCGGGCCTGCTGAAAGGCGCGGTTTTCGGATTTATCGTCGCCTTGATGGGGTGCTATTACGGCATGAACTCGAGGCGCGGTGCGCAGGGTGTTGGCCGCGCGACGAAATCGGCAGTGGTGGCGGCCTCGGTCCTGATCCTTGCCTCAAATTACCTGCTGACAGAATTGTTTTTCTCCGCATGATTACGCTTGATAATGTCCACAAAGCCTTTGGCTCAAACAAGGTTCTGCAAGGGGTCAACCTGACCATTCCGCGTGGCGAAAGCATGGTGATCATTGGCGGGTCGGGCACCGGAAAATCGGTGGCACTCAAGTCCATTCTGGGGCTGGTGACACCTGATAGCGGCACCATCACTGTGGATGGCCAAGATGTGACCAAAGTCGAGCGCGACGCCTTTTTGGCCCGTTTTGGGATGTTGTTTCAGGGCGGNGCCCTATTTGACAGCCTGACGGTTTGGCAAAACGTCGGCTTTCGTCTGCTGCGCGGCTCGCTAAAACGCCCCAAGGACGAGGCCCGCGAGATCGCGATCGAAAAACTGCGCCGTGTCGGGCTGAAACCCGAGGTGGCCGATCTGTTCCCTGCCGAATTGTCGGGCGGGATGCAAAAACGGGTCGGATTGGCCCGTGCTATTGCGGCCGAACCTGAAATCATCTTTTTTGACGAACCGACAACAGGGCTGGACCCGATCATGTCCGGCGTCATTAACGAGTTAATCCGCGAGATCGTGGTTGAAATGGGAGCCACTGCCATGACCATCACCCATGATATGTCATCGGTGCGCGCCATCGCTGACAAAGTGGCAATGTTGCACGACGGGGTGATTAAGTGGACCGGACCCGTGGCCGACATGGACAATAGTGGAGATCCCTATCTGGACCAGTTCATCCATGGCCGCGCCGAGGGGCCGATTGAAGCTGTTCGCTGAGGCATTGTTGCGATTTTTAGAACAATCTAATGATGTCACGCTGCATTGCCCATAAAACTGGCCAGATCCGTCGTAATCCGCCAATTTGCCCCATAGGTCGGGTTTTTACGGGTTCAAGGATTGTGAAGCACAAAGCTGCGCTCTAAATGTGAGACAGGGCATGGTGACGCCCTGACACATGGGGCGGATTTTATTGTGAGCACATTCTTAAAGATTGCCAACCTGTCGTTGATCGTCCTGTTTCCAATCGCGTGGTTTGCACCAATGTTGCGGGCGGGATTGATGGGCGGAATGATGCCATATTTCTTTGATTTGAACGAGATATCGGTCATCACCGGTTTACAATCCTTATGGGAATCCGATGTGTTCCTTGCTTTGCTTGTCACATTTTTTGCCATTTTCGCACCCTATCTGAAAACCATAGGGCTGGCGCTGATCCACTTTAATCTGCTGCACCGCAAAGTGTTGCCAGTGCTGCATTTGCTGGGGAAACTGGCGATGGCCGACATATTTCTGATCGCGCTGTATCTGGTGGTGGCCAAAGGCATCGGGGTTGGAAAGGTCGAAACCGCGTGGGGGTTATACCTGTTTACCGGCTGTATACTGGCGTCCTTGGCGATCTCGTTTGCGTCCGAACGCAAGCGACCTGCTGCTTGAGCCTACCAGCTTTCTTTGCTCTTGATCGCTTGCAGTAGAGGCCCGGCTGAGGCACAAGAGCCTATGGCAAAACAAAACTCCTTCACCTGCAATTCCTGCGGCGCATCTTCTAACAAATGGTCCGGACGCTGTGATGCTTGCGGGGCCTGGAATTCGATTTCTGAGGAGGTGCCGTTATCCGCTGGCCCCAGCAAAAAATCGCTGGGCGGCAAGCGGGGTCGTTCGATTCATCTGTCCGATCTGTCCAGTGACGAGGCCCCCCCGCCCCGCACCCATTCCGGTATGCCGGAACTTGACCGTGTGTTGGGCGGCGGTCTGGTGCCTGCCTCGGCTGTGCTGGTTGGTGGTGATCCCGGTATCGGAAAATCCACCCTGTTGTTGCAGGCTGCGGCCAGTTTCGCGCGCATGGGGCTAAAGGTGATCTATGTTTCGGGCGAAGAAGCCAGCGCGCAAATCCGGATGCGCGCGGATCGTTTGGGCCTGCGTGACGCCCCTGTGCAATTGGCCACCGAAACCAACCTGCGCGACATCCTGACCACGCTAGAGGCCGAAAAACCCGACCTTGCGATTATCGATTCAATCCAAACCATGTGGGCCGACAATGTCGAGAGCGCGCCTGGCAGCGTTTCCCAAGTGCGCGCCGCCGCCCACGAGCTGACCACATTTGCCAAACGCAAGAACATGTCGGTCATTCTGGTTGGCCACGTCACCAAAGACGGCCAGATCGCGGGGCCACGGGTGATTGAGCATATGGTCGACACTGTGCTTTATTTTGAAGGCGAACGCGGCCATCAGTTTCGCATCTTGCGGGCGGTGAAAAACCGCTTTGGGCCGGCTGACGAAATCGGCGTGTTTGAAATGACGGGTAGTGGCCTTGCCGAAGTCAGTAACCCGTCCGCCCTGTTCCTGTCGGAACGCGACAAACCCGCGCCCGGATCTGTGGTGTTCGCAGGCATTGAGGGCACCCGCCCCGTATTGTGCGAGTTGCAAGCGCTTGTTGCCCCCTCGCCCCACTCGCAACCCCGCCGCGCCGTGGTTGGTTGGGATGGAGGCCGTTTGGCGATGATTTTGGCGGTGCTTGAATCGCGCTGCGGCATCCCGTTCACGGGGCTTGATGTCTATCTAAACGTTGCCGGTGGTATGCGTATTTCAGAGCCTGCGGCCGATCTGGCTGTTGCAGCCGCGCTACTTTCGGCCCGCGAAGACACTGCATTGCCCGCAGACACTGTGGTTTTCGGTGAAATTAGCCTATCAGGGGCGCTAAGACCCGTTGGCCAGACTGAAAGCCGCTTAAAAGAAGCGCAAAAACTTGGTTTTTCGGGTGCAATCGCTCCGGCGGGTGGGAAGACAGGCGCCGCTAAGGGGTTGAACATACAACAAATGCCCGATCTAACGGGGTTTGTTGGCGAAATATTCGGAGCCGGATAAACGGCCCTTATTGAGACGAGGAGAGACGACGTGGAAGGTTTTACGATTATTGATGCAGTGGTGGCGGTTGTCATCATCCTGTCAGCACTATTGGCGTATTCCCGCGGCTTTGTGCGTGAAACCTTGTCGATTGCGGGTTGGATTGCCGCTGCGGTTCTGGCCTTCATGTTTGCCGGGCAAGCCGAACCTTTGATCCGTGAAATTCCAATCGTTGGCGATTTCATCAAAGGCAGCTGCGAGTTGGCACGTATTGCCTCGTTTGCTGCCGTGTTTGCGGTTGGCCTAATTCTGATGTCTTTCATCACGCCACTATTTGCCTCGATTGTGCAGCGCTCGGCCCTTGGTGGCATTGATCAGGGGCTTGGCTTTTTGTTCGGTGTGGCCCGTGGGGCATTGCTGGTGGGCATTGCACTGGTGGTTTATGACCGCGTTATCACCGATCAGGCAATGCCAATGATCGATGACAGCCGCACAGCCCGCATATTTGCCCGTATGCAAGACGACATCAATGACGCCATTCCCGAAGATGCACCAGGCTGGATTGTATCACGTTATGAGCAGTTGATTGGCGAATGCGGCAAGTCGGCAGCGCCAGCAGCGACTGAGTAGCAACTTTCCACTCGCCAATCTCGCACGTTCAATTCTGGCGCGACACCAGCACTATGCTTGTTGTTGGCGCATCCCAAAAAGGATGCCGATTATCCATGACAGTATGGTGACACAGCCGCCGCAACCTCGTATGAGGGACGTGAACATCTGCCAATGGATTCGGAGCAACTGCTGAAATGCAAAAAATGCCGCCTAGCCACCCGTTCGATGATGATAAATTAAAAGAGGAATGCGGCGTTTTCGGCGTGATTGGCGTGGCCGAGGCCGCGAATTTCACCGCCCTNGGCCTGCACGCCCTACAGCACCGTGGCCAAGAAGCCGGCGGTATTGTTAGCCACGATCCCGAACAGGGGTTCAATTCTGCGCGGCGTTTCGGCTATGTGCGCGATAATTTCACCAAAGCCAGCCTGATGGACACCCTGCCCGGCCCGCTGGCAATTGGTCATGTGCGCTATTCGACATCCGGTAAAAAAGGCGCGGCAATCCGCGATGTGCAGCCCTTCTTTGGCGAATTTGCCATGGGCGGGGCGGCGATTGCCCATAATGGCAATATCACCAATGCCACGGCCCTGCGGCGTGAATTGATCCAGCATGGCTCGATCTTTCAGTCCTCATCCGACAGCGAATGTATCATTCATTTGATGGCCCGCAGTTTTCAGAGCAACATCCCCGAACGCATGAAAGACGCCTTGCGCCGTGTCGAGGGGGCTTTTTCCATCGTTGCCATGACCCGCACCAAACTGATCGGGGTCCGCGACGCCTTGGGCGTGCGCCCGCTGGTGCTGGGCAAGGTCGGCGATACGGGCTGGGCATTGGCCTCGGAAACCTGTGCGCTCGACATTATTGGTGCCGAATATGTGCGCGATATAGAGCCTGGCGAAATGGTGGTGATCACCGAGGATGGGGTCGAGAGTTACCGCCCGTTCCCGCCCGCCAAACCACGGTTCTGCATCTTTGAACATGTCTATTTCTCGCGCCCGGACAGCATCGTTGGTGGTCAATCGATCTATGAAACCCGCCGCCAGATCGGCGTCGAGCTGGCCCGTGAATGCCCCGTNGANGCCGACATCATTTGCCCCGTTCCCGACAGTGGAACCCCTGCGGCGATCGGGTATTCGCACGAATCCGGTATCCCCTACGGTATGGGTATTATCCGCAACCAATATACCGGTCGCACCTTTATTGAACCCACCGAAAGCATCCGCAACATGGGGGTGCTGCTAAAATTGAACGTCAACCGTGCCCTGATCAAAGGCAAGCGGGTGATTCTGGTCGATGACAGCGTTGTGCGCGGCACCACCAGCCGCAAAATCAAGGAAATGATTTTGGATGCGGGGGCGGCTGAAGTGCATTTCCGCATTGCCTCTCCGCCCACCATGTGGCCGTGCTTTTACGGCGTCGACACCCCCGAGCGCAGTCAACTGCTGGCCGCAACCATGTCCGAAGACGAAATGTGCGCGCATCTGGGCGTTGATAGTTTGCGCTTTATCTCGCTGGACGGTTTGTACCGCGCCGCAGGTCAAGCCAACGGGCGCGACAAGGCAGCACCTCAGTATTGCGACGCCTGTTTCTCGGGTGAATATCCGGTGAAACCTGCCGATATGATCGCACAGGGGTTTGAATTGAAGGCGGCAGAGTGATCTGCCTTTCCCTGCATATTTAGGGGGCACCGATGACGACGCAATACATTAATGATCGCGATTTCACCTCCTTCGCCAAACCCGAGGTTCTGGATCTGTTACACCATCAAGGCACGATTTTTCAGGGCTGTTGCTTTGAGGAACTGGCCCTGAATGATGTCGATCTGGATGATCTGTTGTTTCGCAACTGCCGGTTTACGAACGCCACCTTTCGCGGGGCCGAGATCACAGCCTGTTCTTTTGACAAATGCACGTTGAATGGTGCTGATTTCAGATATTCTCGGTTTGATGCCACGACATTTGACATCTGCAATTGCGTTGGCATCAACCTTGCCGATGCCACCGCCACTGACAGCGGCTTTCAGGGCTCAAAATTATCAGGGGCCATTCTCAAGGGATTGCGCAGCCTTGATCTAAAGATCGATCAGGTGATTTTTGACAGTGCCAATTTAGGCGGGCTGCACCTAAAGGATCGCCATATCAAAGGCGTGGATTTTTCCAACGCAGATCTTAGTGGCTCTGACCTGCGGGGGGGGCTGTTTGAGGATTGCACCTTTGTCGGGACCGAATTTCGCAACGCAAAACTGACCAGCGCCGATCTGCGCCTGTGCCAATTGGGCAAAATCGCCCTGCATGACATGGCACGCGATATGAAAGGCGCGATCATTTCCACGACCCAAGCCGCCGACCTGTTGCAGGATTTCGGGCTGGTGGTGGCGTGACNTACTCAGCNCCCCAGCCCGCCAATGTGGCCGCTGCCTTTAGACGCTTTTCTGCGGATGGCCGAGCCGTCTTACTAAAGGTGCGCGGTCTGATTTTCCAAACGACTGCCTCCAACCCTGTCATAGGCCGGCTGACCGAGACCTTGAAATGGGGCCAACCCGCCTATCTGACCGAGGCCAGCAAAAGCGGCAGTACTCTTCGGTTGGGGGAAAAGGACAGGCATGGGGTGATCTATCTGAACTGCAAAACCACGCTGGTTGACACAATGCGCGATATCTATCCCGACACCTTTACCTATCAAGGTTCGCGCGCCGTGATGTTCCCGCTAGATCAACCGCTGCCAAATAACGCACTGGCGCATTGCATCGAAATGACGTTAACATACCATCGCAACAAACGGTAAAGACCAATCACATGACAAATCCCTCCGAACCCGTCGCCCTAATCACCGGTGCGTCCCGCGGTCTTGGCGCTGCAATGGCCGAAGCCTTGGCCCCGACCCATCACATCGTCGCTGTGGCCCGCACCACAGGCGGGCTGGAAGACCTTGATGATCGCATTCAGGCCAAGGGGGGGCATGCCACGCTTGCACCGATGGACATCACACAGGACGCGGCGATGCAGCACTTGTGCCGGTCGATCTTTGATCGCTGGGGCGGCTTATCCATGTGGGTGCATACAGCTATCCATGATGCGCCACTGTCGCCTGCCGGCCAAATTAGTGGCGGTGATTGGGATAAATCCATTGCCCTGAACACCCGCGCCACAGGCGTTCTAATCAGTTATATCGCGCCGCTTTTGGGCCAATCTGGCCGTGCGATTTTCTTTGATGATCCAGCCCCACGCGGGGCGAAATTCTTTGGGGCTTATGGGGCTACCAAAGCCGCCCAAATCGCGTTGGCACGCAGTTGGCAATCAGAATCCGTTAAAACAGGCCCCCACATCCACATTGCCAACCCGGCCCCAATGCCCACTGGCCTACGCGCCCGTTTTTACCCTGGCGAAGACCGTACCCCTTTAGCAGATCCCCATGACGAAGCAGCCAAAGTATTAGCCGAACTCTAGGCCCACTGCTTCTTCTTGCCCTAAATACCTGCGCCGCAGGCATAGAATCTTTTCTGCCACAGAACGGAGGGTGTGTTGACGCATGAGCGCGCGAGCCTTTACCACGCAGCCCCCTTGCCCTATTCAATCCCCAGAACAACAAGGGCAAACTACATGCGCATTTTGATCACAAACGATGACGGCATCAACGCACCGGGGCTCCTGACGCTGATGAACATCGCAACAGAGATAGCCGGACCGGATGGCGAGGTCTGGACCGTGGCACCGGCCTTTGAGCAATCAGGTGTGGCCCATTGCATCTCCTACACCCATCCAATGATGATTGCGCAACTGGGCGAGCGCCGCTTTGCCGCTGAAGGATCGCCCGCCGATTGCGTGCTGGCCGGTCTGCACGACGTGATGAAGGATACCCCGCCCGATCTGATCCTGTCCGGCGTCAATCGCGGCAACAACGCCGCCGAAAACACGCTGTACTCCGGCACCATTGGCGGCGCGATGGAAGCCGCCCTTCAGGGGTTGCCCGCGATTGCCCTGTCACAATACTTTGGGCAAGAAAACGCCGATCTGGATGATCCGTTTGAGGCGGCTGCCATTCACGGTGCCGCCACAGTGCGCGCAATTTTGGCCGCCACCCCACCACAAACCGATGATTATCGTCTGTTTCACAGCGTCAATTTCCCCCCCGTTTCGGCCGCTGCCGTGAAGGGGATGAAAGCCACGCCGCAAGGGTTTCGCCGCGACGTGAAATTTGGCATCGAGCCACATTTCGCCCCTTCGGGACGCAAGTTTCTGTGGATCAAAGGCGGGGTTCAAACCACCCCGACCGAGCCCGGAACAGATGCGGCTGCCAATCTGGATGGCTACATCTCGATCACCCCAATGCGGGCCGATCTGACGGCACATGATGCGCTCACCGATTTGCAAGGATCTTTAGAGGGGTCCCAGCCAAAATGAAAAACGCCGAGCGCAAAATGCAATTCCTTTTTGCCTTGCGTTCCAAGGGGGTAACCGATGCGCGGGTGCTTTCGGCGATGGAAACCATTGATCGTGGCTATTTCGTCAAAGGGCTGTTTGAAAACCGAACCTATGAAGATATGCCGTTGCCAATTGCCTGTGGGCAAACCATCAGCCAACCCTCGGTTGTCGGGCTAATGACACAGGCGTTAAAGGTGCAACCCCGCGACAAAGTTCTAGAGGTTGGCACCGGTTCTGGCTATCAGGCCGCAATCCTGAGCCAGCTGGCGCGCCGCGTCTATACGGTGGATCGTTTCAGCCGTCTGGTGCGCGAAGCCTCGGCCGTATTTCGCAAGCTGGATTTGAGCAACGTCACGGCCTTTACCGCCGATGGCAGTCATGGCTTGCCCGATCAAGCCCCGTTTGACCGTATCATCGTTACCGCAGCCGCCGAGGATACACCCGGCCCCCTCTTGGCGCAGCTGAAAATTGGCGGTATCATGGTGTTACCCGTGGGTCAGGGGCAAACGGTGCAAAGCCTGATAAAGGTCACGCGCCACGAGACAGGTTATGATTATGACGAAATTCGGCCCGTGCGCTTTGTGCCCCTGCTTGAGGGTTTGGGCAAAGAGTAACACTGAGTAAAAGACTGAGCAGATTGTAATATAAAGTCCGGATAAACGGGCTGTGATTTTGAGGATAGAGCAAATGGCAAAACGCCAAAACGTCCCAATACGGGCCCTAATGATGCGGACATTGTTTATCGGTGTGGCCCTGACAACAATGGGCGCGCTGACAGGTTGTGACAATCTGGACTTTGATCTGCGCAACGACTTTGGCAAAGGGGCCCCCGGTACATCCGACGCCGCCAGACAGGCCACTTTGCCGCGCCCCAAAGCCGATGATCGTGGCATCATTTCCTATCCCAACTATCAGGTCGCCGTCGCACGACGTGACGACACCGTGACAAGTGTTGCCAATCGGGTTGGGTTGGATGCGAATGAACTGGCCCGATATAACGGTGTTAAAGCCGATACCAAATTGCGCAACGGCGAGATCATCGCCCTGCCGCAGCGTGTGAGCGAGCCATCGTTCGCCACGGGGGCGGTCACCACAGGTCCGTTACAACCCGAAAACGTCGACATCACCACTTTGGCCGGTGGGGCCATTCAGCGGGCTGGCAACGGCAGCGCGCCGACCTCCACTGCGAACATCCCGTCAGGGGTTGAGCCTGTCCGCCACAAGGTAGAGCGCGGTGAGACCGCTTATTCGATCTCACGGCTTTATAACGTATCTGTGCGCTCGCTTGCGGAATGGAACGGACTTGGTGCCAACCTATCGGTGCGTGAGGGCCAGTATTTGCTGATCCCAGTTGCCACAGGCACAGCAGTTGCAACAGCGACGTCCCAACCCGGCACCGGCACCCAGACACCGGTCCCGCCAAGTTCAACCCAACCCTTGCCCGCCGAGGAGACTTCTGCGACCCCGACACCCGCCCCTGTCTCTCCCAATCTGGGAGGCCAGAGTTCGGCCCCCACAAGCAACGCCAGACTGCTGTATCCGGTTCAGGGCAACATCATCCGCGCCTATTCAAGCAAAAGCGATGGTATCGACATTGCCTCAAAGGCAGGCACATCGGTTAAAGCCGCCGATGCGGGCACCGTGGCCGCCATCACCCGCGACACCGATCAGGTGCCTATTCTGGTGATCCGGCACAAAGATAATCTGCTGACAATCTATGCCAATGTGGATGCAATCAGCGTCAAAAAGGGCGACCGTGTCAGCCGTGGTCAAAGTATCGCCAAAGTGCGGGCCGCCAGCCCGTCGTTTGTGCATTTCGAGGTGCGCAAGGACTTCGACAGCGTTGATCCGATCCCGTATCTGGAATAGCACATCAGTCTCCTAACGGACTTTTTCGCTCTTTGAGGCTGAGTGTTTGATTTTGTGAGTCTTGATCACCTGACGCGGCAACGGAAAATGCCCGGATGGGTGCCATGAATGACACCCTGCCTAAGGTTTGACCCCCTTGCGTCCGGCCAAATCGGTGAAATATTGCCACGCAACCCGCCCGGACCGGCTTCCGCGTGTGGCGGCCCACTCAATGGCCTCGGCCCGTAGGGTTTCGCCCGTTATTTCAACGTTGTAAGCGTCGCAATAGCCTCGGATCATCTCAAGGTATTCGTCCTGCGAGCAGGCGTGAAAGCCCAGCCACAAGCCGAACCTGTCGGACAGCGACACCTTTTCCTCGACCGCTTCGGAGGGGTTGATCGCTGAGCCACGCTCGTTCTCGATCATATCGCGCGGCATCAGGTGACGCCGGTTCGAGGTCGCGTAAAATACCACATTTTCGGGTCGCCCGACCACCCCGCCATCCAGAACCGCCTTTAGCGATTTATAGTGCTCGTCATCGTGGGAAAACGACAGATCGTCGCAAAACAGCAGGAACCTTGCATCCGTTTGCCGCAGCAACGCCAGCAGCCGTCCGATACTGGGTAAATCCTCGCGCTGCACCTCGACGATTTTCAGGCCGTGTCCCTGTTCCAGAACCGCAGCGTGGATCGCCTTGACCAGGGATGATTTCCCCATCCCGCGCGCCCCCCACAACAGGGCGTTATTGGCGGGCAGGCCACGGGCAAATCGCAGGGTGTTTTCCAGCAAGGTATCGCGTGAGCGACCAATCCCGACCAGCAAGTCCAGCGCCACACGGTTCACATTTCGGACAGGCTCCAGATGGTCCGGCTCCACATGCCATACAAAGGCGTTAGCGGCATCAAAATCGGGGGCGTTGGCGGCGGGCGGGCTGATCCGCTCTAATGCCGCCGCGATCCGTATCAGGGCCGCGTCACTCACTTGTCGTCCTCTTTGAAATAGCCCTCTTCATCTTCTTCGTCCGCATCGAACTCGTCCATCAAAGGGTCTTCTTCGGTGGCATCGTCCTCGTCATCATCATCCTCGAACCACAGGCCTTCGGCCCGCAATTTAGCTTCGCGTTTTTTCTCGACCCGCGCGACCAATTGGATCGAAATTTCGTAAAGCCCGTAGACCACAACAAACAGGATGCCCTGCGTGATCACATCGGGCGGTGTCACAATCGCTGCCAGTACCAAAATGCCAACGACGGCATATTTACGTACGGCTTTGAGTCCCTTGGCGCTGACCAATCCAGCTTTGCCCATCAGGGTCAATAGAACCGGCAATTGGAAGCACAAGCCAAATGCGACAATGAACTTGATCGTCAGGCGCAAGTATTCCTGCATCGAGCCCTGAAAGTCGACCGAGGTGCCGCTATCGCCCCCTTCGCTCGCACCAACCTGTTGAAATCCCAGAAAGAAATCATAGGCCAGCGGCATAACCACATAAAAGGCAAACGCCGAACCCAGAAAAAACATCACAGGGGATGCAAACATAAACGGCAGGAATGCGCCTTTTTCATTTTTATACAGACCAGGGGCCACAAAGCGCCACATCTGGTAGGAAATAAACGGGAATGACAGGAGCAATCCGCCAAACAGTGAGATGGAAATCGCAACGAAGAAACCTTCTTGCAGTTTGATCAGGATCAGCCCGCAGCTGTTTTGTCCACGTTCAGCCATCGCGCTGCAAAGTGGTTCTGTTAAAAAATCGAATATTGGGTTCCAGACCGTGAAACAGATGATCATGCCGATCAAAAATGCCACCACAGATTTGATCAAACGGTCACGCAGCTCTGTCAGGTGCTCAATCAATGGGGCGGTGGAGTCTTCAACCTGTTCGGTCATGATGTCGAGCCTGTTTTGGGTTTGGTTGCGCGTGGTTTGGCTGGCGTTTTAGGCTTGGTGGGCGCTTTTGGTTTTGCGGCAGCTTTGGGCTTTGCGACGGACTTTGGTTTGGCGGCTGCCTTGTTTTTTGTCGGAGGTCTGGGCTTGGTGGCGGCTTTTGGCTTGGCCGTAGGCTTGGGCTTGGCGGCTGTCTTGG
>JGI24724J26744_10002209_pt1 | contig 12988 bp, 16 predicted proteins | sample Cruoilmetagenom7_FD_26744 | JGI IMG/M metagenome (IMG submission 26744)
GGGTGATTTGAGGTGGGGCGTTTTATGTGGTTGCCGAAAAGCTGGTTTATGACTGCTATGCGGGACGAAGCGGGCCTTCGCCGCATTCGCACCAATGGCTGCTTTATGGTTATGGCCCGAACTCGCGTACATCGTCATTATCCATCAACGCGAAACAATCGGGATCAATTCCAATAATTTTGCGCAAATTCAGCCTTAATAGCGCACCCATATGGGGATCCTATGAAGGATAAGGGCCGAAACATGGTCTTTTTGTTCTATTTTCATAGACTTACCGCCGCACATCCTGTTACGATCAAACGAATTGGTTGCCTTCACCTGATCGCGAGTTATCTCCGGCACTCGTTCGGATAACTTTCCGGTCCCTACATTATTTGAGAGACCCATGAAGATGAAAACACTTTTGGCAGCTGTAGCTCTTGCGCTGACCGCAGCTGCACCCGTAGCGGCAGCTACGGTTGACTTTAACTTTGTCGGCTCGACCGGTATCTCTGTAAGCGGGACGTTCCACGATATCGGGGAAGATAACCGCGCGACTAGCTTCTCTATGACCGTTGGGTCTGTTTCTTTTTCCGATGTCGATGCGTCTTCATTAAGCTGGAATGAGTTCATTTTTGACGCGGAACGGCAGGAAAGGATCGGGGGGTTGTTCATTTTTGACGCCTTTACGGCTGGCAACATTACTGCCGACGATGGCTATGTCTCGCTGCTCCGTGTCGAGATGGGGAACGACGGACACACGGGGGTATCTCTTTACCACCCCTCGACTGGCTATGTTTACCCCAATGGGGGGGCGACATTTGTCGTGACCTCACCTCCTCCTGTGCCCCTACCTGCCGGCGGATTGCTCCTGCTGTCGGGCATTGCTGGCGTAGCTGCCCTCAAAAGCCGGAAGAGACGCTCCGCGTAGCTCAATGCCGCGAAGATCACCTTGGAACCATGCGTTCCAACGTTTCAGATACTGCCCGAGGGGCGTCGGTTGTGTCCGATGCCCCTTTTGCTCGTAATGCCGGGCTGCTTTGTCTGCCTTCTTGCGGGCCAAGTCATGGCAATCCTTGGCAAAGGCGACATTCGCCGCAAAGCAGAAATATGTCAAAAGGGGCTCAAAGCGGCCTTTGGCGATTTTACCCAGACGCCCAATCTGCATACGTTTCTAATGCACCTACCCAGTGCAGCCCAATATATCAACCGCGCGATTAGAGCCGATCACCGTGATGCGGATTTTCGAGCGCCCCAGCAGGAAGGGCGCGTTTGAGGGTGGCACCATTTCACTGGTGGCTGTCAGNGTGTTGCCATTGCGTTTTGTGGTGGCCTCGGACACCCATATCGTTTGATCCGGNGNCTCGATCACGGTGACCTCATTGCGCCCTGTAGAGGGTAAGGTGAGGGTGGCGGTAACGCGCAGCCCGTCTGAAATTGGTTCAATCGTGCAGGTCACATTTTTGACTCCAGCCTTGGCAGCGGGCATCGGCACCTTTTTCAAGGCGGCACGGATCATTGGATCGGGTCTGGTTCGGTTGACAGGCAGGGTTGCAGAAAATGCAACACTCATTGGGACACAGATATCCCTGCACACNCCNAAATCAACGCGNCCCTTTAGGGATACTGGCCCCGTTTTTNTGCGTAGGGAAAATTCGATTGGGATGATCACCANATCCGTATACCCGATGGTGCGCAGCCCGTTGACCAAGGCGACTTTGGGGCTGGGCCAATGAAATTGCACAGATTTGATATTTTCAGAGCCTGACCAGTCAAATTGCGGCGGGATGCCGCCATCACCGGGGGCACGCCAATAGGTTTTCCAGCCGGGCTTAAGCTGAATGCGCAGGGCAGCCATATGTGTGCCGCTATGGGTGCGGTAGCCTTGCAGCACCGTTAGGTCCATCACATTGTCAGGAATGCCGGTGCTGGTTTGGGCATCGGCTGAGGACAGCAGGCCAAGCAACAGGCTGCAAAGTACGAGCGTTCTTTTGATCATATGCGCAACATAAGCAAGATTTGCGCGATGGGAAATCACATTCAGGCGACTGATCTGTAACTGTGGCGTTTGCGGGCCTTGCACATGCCGAGCTGCTGACCCATTCTGGGGTCATGGAAATGCCTGTTGAAAATGTAAACCTATGCGGCAAGCTGTTGATTGCCATGCCCGGGATGAATGATCCGCGATTTGAGAAAAGCGTGGTTTATATGTGTGCCCATTCGGATGACGGTGCGATGGGGCTGATCTTGAATAAGCCAACCCCCGAGGTTAAATTCGCGGATTTGCTGAACCAATTGTCGATTGAGGCGCTGCCGGACATGCCTGAAACGCCAATCCATTTTGGCGGGCCGGTCGAGGTGGGGCGCGGGTTCGTGCTGCATACGGCTGATTACGATCTGGATGAGATCACATTGCAAGTGGATGCCCAGTTCGGCATGACTGCCTCGCGGGATATATTAACGGATATTGCCAATGGCGAAGGTCCGAAACAAGCACTGTTGGCGCTGGGCTATGCAGGCTGGGGCGCTGGGCAGCTGGAACACGAAATCCAGCAAAACGGCTGGCTGACCTGTGATGCGTCGCTGGATGTGGTGTTTGATGTGGCTGACGCTGGCAAATGGGTGGCGGCGCTAAAGCTGTTGGGGGTTGATGCGCTGATGTTATCTGCAACGGCGGGGAGGGCGTAGGTAGAGATTCTATGCCTTCGGCGAGGATATTTTGCAAAAAAGAAACATAGTGCACCGCGCTTTAAGGGCGTGGAGCAGCGGCGCGCGTCAGGCGGTCGTTGATGGCGAGACCGAGGCCTTTGGCGGGGATCGGGGCGACGGCAATCGGGGCATTTTGGGCGTCTAGCTTGTGTAGGTATTGGAACAGATTAGCGGCGGCCTCAACCAGATCACCAGAGGGCGACAGGTTTAGATCGGCCTCATGATCAGGGCCAAAGCCGAGTTTGAGTTCGCCCGCGCGTTTGGTTTTTGCGTTTAGGCGCAACGCCGCGGTCGGGGCGTAATGTGAAGTGAGTTGGCCCGGTGCGTTTGGTGTTTTACGGTCCGTGGGGCTGGCGAGCGGGGCGCCGAGGCAAGCCTCGATTGCCTCGACTGGCAAGCCGCCGGTGCGCAGCAGGGTTGGTCCCGGATCAAACCCAATGATGGTGCTTTCCAGCCCAACGGTGCAAGCCCCCGCGTCAAGGATTGCGTTGATGCGACCTGATAACCCAGTCGCGACGTGGGCGGCGGTTGTGGGGCTGATTTTGCCCGAACGGTTCGCCGAGGGAGCAGCAACGGGGCCGTTGAACGCGGTGAGCAACTGTTGGGCGATGGGGTGTTCAGGTAAGCGAATGCCGACGGTCGGCAGGCCCGCCGAGATAAGGGGTGACAGGTCCGCATCGGGGCGCAGCGGCAGAACCAGCGTTAACGGGCCGGGCCAGAACGCGGCGGCAAGGCGCAAAGCATCGTCATTAAACACGGCGATTTCTTTGGCCATGTCCAGCGTGGCGACGTGGACAATTAACGGGTTGAAGGCAGGGCGGCCCTTGGCGGCAAATATCTGTGCCACAGCGCGGCCATCACGGGCATCTGCTCCCAGCCCGTAAACGGTCTCGGTTGGAAAGGCGACAAGCCCGCCATCGCGCAGGGTCTTGGCAGCGGTCTCAATGCCTGATTTACTAGGGTCCAGAAATATTGTCGTTACATTTACCATGTCTGACGTTGCGTTCCTGTTGTTGGCTGGCTGGCATTGGTTAGGCTGTCCGAAATCAAACCTGACATAGCCAAGGCATAGGTAAATTCCAAGCCGCCTGTGAAAAAAGGATAAAATCCATGCCATACAATGCCCCAGTTTCGGACTATCAATTCCTGTTTGATCATGTGGTCGGGCTGGATCAGGTCGCGAGCACTGATCTGTTCGCCGAGGCCACACCGGATATGGTCGAAGCTATCCTGACCGAGGCAGGCCGGATGAGTAGCGAAATCATGGCCCCGTTGCAACGCGAGGGGGATTTACATCCGGCGGTTATGGAAAACGGAAAAGTGCGCTGCACGCCCGGATTTGATGTAGGATACCGTGCGATTGCCGATGGCGGATGGATTGGTCTTTCGGCAAAACCAGAGAACGGCGGCATGGGCCTGCCAGTGGCGATGGGCACCGCTGTGAACGAGATGATGGCGGGCGCGTGCCTTGCGTTACAGCTAAACCCGTTGATGACGCAGGGCCAGATCGAGGCGCTGGAGCATCACGCAAGTGACGAATTAAAAGCGATTTATCTGCCCAAGCTGGTCAGTGGTCAGTGGCACGGCACGATGAATCTGACCGAACCGCAAGCGGGCTCGGATGTTGGGGCATTGAGCACCAAAGCGGTGCCCAATGGCGATGGCAGTTATGCGGTGACGGGCACAAAAATTTTCATCAGCTGGGGCGATTCCGATTTTATCGAAAATACCTGTCATCTGGTGTTGGCACGGCTGCCCGACGGGGTGGCTGGAACCAAGGGCATCAGCCTGTTTATGGTTCCAAAACGAATACCGGATGCGGACGGCAATCTGGGCGTGGCCAATACCCTGAAGGTGGTGTCGCTGGAGCATAAGATGGGCCTGCACGGCAGCCCCACTGCGGTGATGCAATTTGATGGCGCGACCGGCTGGTTGGTGGGCGAAGAACACGCGGGCATGAAAACCATGTTCACGATGATGAATAACGCCCGCCTCGGGGTCGGGGTTCAGGGGTTGGGCGTGGCCGAGGGCGCGTTTCAACATGCGCTGGCCTATGCGATGGAACGCAAGCAGGGGCGCACGCCGAAAGGTGCGGGCACAATCGTGGATCATGCGGATGTGCGCCGGATGCTGCTGACGATGAAGGCGGAAATCCATGCGGCCCGTGCCATTGCGCTGTCTTGCGGGGTAGCGATTGATATGGGCAATGCTCTGGACAGTGCCGAATGGCGGGCCCGCGCCGCGTTTTTGACGCCGATAGCCAAGGCTTACGGCACGGATACCGGGTCTGCGGTGGCGACGCTGGGGTTGCAGGTGCATGGCGGCATGGGCTTCATCGAGGAAACGGGGGCGGCGCAATACGCGCGTGATGTGCGGGTGACCGAAATCTACGAGGGCACCAACGGCATTCAGGCGATGGACCTTGTGGCGCGCAAAATGATGGATGGCGGCGACGCAGCGTTCCGTCTGCTGGACGAGATCGAGGCCACTGCCGAAGCGGTGCGTGTTGATTTTCCGACGATGGCGGCGGCGGTTTGGGACGCGGCAGAAACCTTGCGCGAGGCTACCGAATGGCTGGTTGGACAGGATGATCTGAACGAGCGCTTTGCAGGCGCGGTGCCATATCTACGGGCTTTTGCGCGGGTCTTGGGCGCGCATTACCACCTGAAATCAGCGATGGCCGAGGGTGGCAAAGGGCCACGCAGCCAGTTGGCGCGGTTTTTTATTAATCGACTGTTGCCTGAACACGCGGCGCTTTTGATTCACGCAAAAGCTGGGGCCGAGGGGTTGTATGCAATCGCGGTTGATGATCTATCGGCGTAATGGATCAAACTGTTGTTAAAATACACTACGCGTTTGCAGAGCCCCCCGCCGAGGGAGAGGCAATCGAGGTGGCAGATGGTGTGCTGTGGATGCGTCTGCCGTTGCCGATGGCGCTGGATCACGTTAACGTTTATGCACTGGATGATGGCGATGGCTGGACGGTAATCGACACCGGCTTTGCCTCGGAACGTGGCAAGGAGATTTGGGCCAGATTGCTGGATGGTCCATTGGCGGGAAAACCCGTGACGCGGGTGATTGCCACCCATCACCACCCGGATCACATCGGGATGGCTGGTTGGTTCCAGACCGAACATGGTGCCGAATTATGGACCACGCGGACAGCATGGCTGTTTGCGCGGATGCTGATGCTGGATGCGCAGGCAACGCCGGTTCAGGAAACGCTTGATTTTTGGCGCTCTTGCGGCATGGACCCCGAGATTTTCGACAGACGCAAGGCCGAGCGCCCGTTCAATTTTTCCGATATGGTAGCCCCGCTGCCACTAGGGTTTAAACGGATCAAAGAGGGTGATGTGATCCGCATTGGCGGGCGGAACTGGGATGTGCATCTGGGCTATGGCCACGCACCCGAACACGCAACATTCTGGAGCAGAGATGACAATCTGGTGTTGGGGGGCGATCAGTTATTGCCGTCGATTTCGCCAAATATCGGGGTACATGCGACTGAACCTGATGCCGACCCCGTGGCCGAATGGCTGGAATCTTGTGAGTTTCTAGCGCAATTCGCCCGCGAGGATCAGTTTGTTTTGCCCGGCCACAAGCTGCCCTTTACTGGCCTGCCAAAACGGATGCAGCAATTGGCCGAGAACCATACCGGCGCTTTAAAACGGCTGGTTAAACATCTGTCTGTGCCGCGCGTCGCAGGGGATTGTTTTGCGCCGTTGTTCAAGCGCAAAATCGGGGCGGATGTTTACGGCCTTGCTCTGGTTGAAACGGTGGCGCACCTGAATTGCCTGTATCATTCAGGGGTGGTTACACGGACCCGTCGCGATGACGGAGCGTGGATTTGGGCGTTAAAAGGCTAGGCAATGGCTAAGAAACCAAAAGCGAAACCCGCAAAGGCGAAACCTGCCAAAACAAAGCCCAAAGACCCCTGTGCCGAGCCGCGGGCACATGCCGTTCATGCTGACCCCACAGCCGCCGTCACAGCCGAGAGCAAGCCACTGCCGGAGAGCGTATCAGGGGTGCCACTGGACGAAAAGAGTCCAGCCGAGTGGGCCTACGAACGGCTGGTGATTTATATTCAGAATTTTGAGGAACAGCTGGACGCCGAGCACGAAATTGCGGTCGGATTTGTTGGTGGGGACGCTGGTGTGCTGCGAATCGAGGGGCTGGGGTTTTTTGATCCTGACATTGTGACCTTTTATGGCACCGATGTGGATGGCACCAAAACCCAACTGATTCAGCATGTTACTCAATTGAGTGTCATGTTGCGGGCCATTCCCAAGGAAAGCACTGAAGTGGCCGCCAAACGGATCGGTTTTCGGCTGGTTGCCGACCTAGAGGCCGAATGAAGCCTGCATTTGATTTGATATGTTCGTGACAGATCATTTTAAATCGTCTAATTGAAATAAGCGAAAATTTGTAAGGGAAGCGCAAGATGGCTGAATATGAACATGGCTCGATGGATACCAAAGAGCAGGAAAAAACATTCAACGGATTTTTGAAGTTTGCTGGCTACGGCTTGCTTGGCTCATTGGTGTTCCTGTTTTTGCTCGGCTTGTTCAACGGGTAAACCCCAAGGCCGAGGGTTCAAGCATTGGGTAACGAGGCAAAGAATGCGTAAATTGTTGTTGGGCCTGATGCTGCCCATTCTTCTGGCGGCCTGTGGGGCCGAACCCAAATGGGCACCGGATGAAGACGTGCAGCGGGTTAAGTACAGCCATAGCGGCCCAACATCGCTGACTTTGTTCACCGTGATCTCGAACCGTTCCAACGGGGGCGCACATGCGGGTCTGATGATCAATGGGTCGCAACGCATTCTGTTTGATCCGGCTGGCACATGGTGGAGCCCGAGCATCCCCGAGCGCAACGATGTGCATTATGGTATCAACCCGCGCGTGTTGAGTTATTACATCGATTACCACACCCGCGAGACCTACCGCACGGTGATGCAAACGATTGAAGTTTCGCCCGAAGTGGCCGAAGCCGCGATACGCGCCGTCCAAGCTTACGGGGCCGTACCAAAGGCCTATTGCACCCAAAGCGTCACAACGGTTCTAAAGGGGCTGCCCGGGTTTGAGGGGATCAAGACGTCGTTCTACCCCAAAAAAGCTATGCAGCAGTTCAGCCAGATACCGGGTGTCAAAGAGCACACGGTTTATGATGATGATGAGGATGACAATTCGGGCCTGTTGCGCGAACAACAAAATAAATTCTATTAGGGTTTAGCCCAACAGAGACAACATCAAAAACAGCGTCGCGGCACCACCAAAGATGGCGATCATCATGTTTTTGAACATCACCCCTAGCAGTAAAGTCACGGCTGCCGCCAATAGGCGCGGTGCGTCATAATCCCCACCCGTGGCCTCGGGCCACAGCACCAGCGGCGCGACCAACCCCGGCAACACGGCAACGGGCGTATAGCGCAAATGGCGCAGCACCCACGGGGGCAGATCACGGCCGCCGATCAATCCGATAAAGGAAAACCGGATCAGATAGGTGCCAAGCGCCACCAGCGCAATAATGATCCAGATCTCGATAGGTGTATAATTCATGGCGCCCGCCTTTTGACCATCAGTTCGACCTGCGCGCCGACGATCATCGCCGCCACCGCCGCCAACATCAACCCCAGATCATAGGGGATAAATCCGAGTAGCAGCGCCATTATAATCGATGTCAGTGCCGCCATCACATGGGCGGCTGTTTTCAACATTGGCCCGACCAGTGCCAGAAAGGTGATCGGCACCGCAAAATCCAGCGCATATTCTGGCGGAATTCGCGACCCAACCAGCGCGCCTACCAATGTGCTGCCATACCAAAGTGGCATGTTGATCATCATTGTACCGGTAAAATAGGCGACCCGTTCAGATGGGCTCATGTCTGGTTCGGTTTCGAATTTTGTCAGCCCGAGCGCATAGCTTTGATCGACCAGAATATAGGACATGGCAGCGCGTTTCCAGAATGCCACACCACGCAGATAAGGCGCGATCGAGGCCGAATACATCGCCATTCGTAAGTTCACCGCCAGCGCCGTTGCGACAACAATCAACACAGGTGCGCTATCGGCCATCAGTTGCACTGCCGCAAATTGTGCGGCCCCCGCGATCACCGCGATGCTGAAAATGAACGTTTGAACAGTGCTTAGGCCTGTTTCGGTCGCGATCACACCAAACAGCATCGCGAACGGAGCCACCACAAAAATAAAGGGTAGCGCGTCGCGGATGCCGTGCATAAGGGCGCGTTTTGTGGTGGTCATTTTCTGTCCGTTCGCTAGTCTTACGTATTGGCATTAGGGGCAATTGCGGGGATTTGCAAATGGCGAATAACGATCATCTGTCGGACTATCTGATTGCGCCCAACCCCGAGGCCACGCGTCTGACAAGGGTTGTGGAGGCAGTCGATCATCTGGGTGCGCCACAGAGCATTGCCGTAATCGAGGAACGCCCGCTGACGATATTCCTGAATAAGCGCGAGATCGTCACCTCAATGACGATTGGCGATTACCCCGAATATCTGGCGCTGGGTTTTTTGCGCAATCAGGGGATGCTGTCGGTGGATGAGGAAATCACCGGCGTTGATTACGACGAAGAGCTGGAAACCGTGGTGGTGCGCACCGCGATTGAAACCGATTATGAGGACAAGTTGGCCCGCAAAACCCGCACATCAGGTTGTGCGGTCGGCACGGTGTTTGGCGACATGATGGAAGGCCTGCAAGGGGTGACGCTGCCGCAGACAGAGCTCCGGACGTCGTGGCTTTATGCCTTGGCCGACAAGATCAACCGGACACCGAGTCTTTATCTGACCGCAGGGGCCTTGCATGGCACGGTGTTGTGCCAGCAGGATCGCCCGCTGGTCTATATGGAGGACGTGGGCCGCCATAATGCGGTCGACAAAGTGGCCGGATGGATGCTGTCCGAAGGGGCCACAGGGGCGGACAAGATTCTCTACACCACGGGGCGGTTGACCAGCGAGATGGTGATCAAAACCGCGATGATGGGTATTCCTGTGTTGGCATCGCGGTCGGGGTTCACCGCGTGGGGTGTGGAAATTGCCAATCAGGTCGGGCTGACGGTGATTGGCCGTATGCGTGGGCGGCGGTTCCAATGTTTGGCAGGGTCCGAGCGTTTGCGCCGCGATGCAAACCCCGAGGCTGTGCCGGAGGAAGCCCGTAAACACCGGCGTAAGGGGGGGGATGCGTGATGCAAGCTCCTTTAGGTGTGATTTTGGCAGGTGGATTGGCCACACGCATGGGCGGCGGCGACAAAGGGTTGCTGGTGCTGGATGGGCAGACGCTGTTGTCGCGGGTTATTGATCGTTTGTCCCCGCAGGTAGCGGGCATCGCGATCAATGCCAATGGCGATGCAGCACGATTTTCTGGGTTCGGCATGCCGGTGGTGCCCGACAGCATAGACGGGTTCGCAGGCCCGTTGGCGGGGGTTTTGGCAGGATTGGATTGGGCCGCCAATCAAGGGGCGGATCATATCGTGACCGCNGCGGCGGACACGCCGTTCTTTCCGGCCGATCTGGTGCCACGGTTGCTGATGGCGGCCGAAGACGCAGATGTTTCAATGGCCTTGGCCGCCTCACCGCACCCGACGCGCGGCATGTTGCGTCAACCGACGTTCGGGTTGTGGCCGGTCGCCTTGCGCGATGATCTGCGCGCCGCCTTGCAAGGCGGTGTTCGCAAGGTGGTGCAGTGGACGGACAGTCATGGTGCGGCACTTGCGCCATTTCAGGTAGATGGGTTTGATCCGTTCTTTAACGTCAACACACCAGAGGATATGAAGGTGGCGCAAGCGCTGGTCTCTGGAGGTTCGGGATGAAAATATTTGGAGTGGTTGGATGGAAAAATTCGGGCAAAACCGGACTGGTTGAACGGCTGGTTGCCGAAATCAGTGGGCGCGGGTTTTCGGTGGCGACACTAAAGCACGCGCACCATAGTTTTGATGTCGATCACCAAGGCAAAGACAGTTATCGCCACCGCGAGGCGGGCGCAAACGAGGTGCTGCTGGCGTCACGTCAGCGCTGGGCCTTGATGCGCGAGTTACGTGACGAGGATGAACCCACGCTAGCGCAATTGCTGACGCATTTATCCCCCAATGATCTGGTGCTGATCGAGGGGTATAAACGCGATGGCCACCTAAAGATCGAGGCCAACCGCGCAGCTACGGGGCAGCCGCTGATTGCGCTGGAGGACGATACCATCGTGGCGGTGGCCAGTGATCATGATCCCGACGGGCTGATTCTGCCGAAATTCGATCTGGATGACACTGTGGCGGTTGCGGATTTCGTGTTGCAACAGGTGGGTCTGGTAGAGACCGAGGTGGCGGTGCCTGACCTGCCCCCGCCAGTCATGCGCAACGACTGCTTTGCTTTGCCTGACGGCGTGAACTGGATGCCAGTGGAGGATGCCTTGGCGCATCTTGAAGGGCGCCTGAGCAAGGTTGTCGGCGAGGAAAACGTTGCGGTGCCGGATGCGGGGGGGCGCGTTTTGGCGCAGCAGCAAGTGGCGTTGCGCTCCAACCCACCCGGTGCCAATTCGGCGATGGATGGTTATGGGTTTGCCGCCGATACGATTGGCGAGGCGCCATATGTGTTGCCACTGGTTGCGGGACGCGCGGCGGCGGGTGCCCCCCATGCGGAGATCGTCCCAAAGGGCCACGCGATCCGCATTCTGACAGGCGCGTTGGTGCCAAGCGGCGTTGATACCGTGGTGATGGAAGAAGATGTGAACCGCAGCGATGATCACATTGCATTTCAGGGTCCGATTAAAGCGGGTTCAAACACCCGTAAAGCGGGTGAAGACGTGGAAACGGGGCAGATGGCCCTGACGGCGGGGCACAAATTGCGCAGCCCCGATTTAGCGCTTCTGACGGGTTTAGGCATTGCAAACGTTGCTGTGTATAAACAACTGCGTGTCGGGGTGCTCTCAACCGGAGACGAGATTGTCGCGGCAGATGGTGGCGTGTCGGGGGCGGATAAAACCTATGACGCGAACCGTCCGATGTTGTTGTCATTGGCGACGCGCTGGGGATTTGCTGCGCAAGATTTGGGCCATGTGAATGACGACCGAGAATTGCTGAAAACCAGCCTGAACGCCGCATCGGACAAGGTCGATGTGATTCTGACGACAGGCGGCGCTTCTGCGGGGGACGAGGACCATGTTTCGGCTCTGCTGCGCGATGAAGGCGCACTAGAGGCGTGGCGGATCGCGTTAAAACCGGGCCGCCCGTTGGCGCTGGGCATGTGGCAAGGGGTGCCGATATTCGGATTGCCGGGTAACCCTGTGGCGGCGTTCGTTTGTGCGGTGATATTTGCGCGGCCTGCGCTTTCGGCGTTGTCGGGGGCGGGCTGGATCAAACCACAAGGCTTCATGTTGCCCGCAGCCTTTTCCAAAACCAAAAAAGCAGGTCGACGGGAATATTTGCGGGCGCAGATGCTGCCCGATGGGCGCGTTGACGTTTACAAATCTGAAGGGTCGGGGCGGATATCGGGCCTGTCGTGGGCCGATGGGCTGGTGGAACTGGCTGACGACGCACAAGAGATTTGCGAGGGCGACTTGGTGCGTTATATCCCATACGGGAATTTCGGGATTTAGATCAGGCANAGAACTGATATACGCACCCAAAATGGAGATTATTTCTATGGCAGAAAGAGCCGGAGAGAACAGAACAAACCGTGTTACCGATTTAGACAACTTGCGCGAAACTTTTGGCGCTCAGCGTGTGGATGAAAACGGTCGGCGCGACGCTGTGCGTTCGCTGTTCAACCGGATTGCACCACGTTATGATCTGATGAACGATCTGATGAGTTTTGGCCTGCATAGGTTATGGAAGCGCACGATGGTTGGGGTGGCGCTNAAACGGCTGGACGGTTTTGACGGGCCATTGATCGATCTGGCNGGTGGGACCGGTGATATTGCATTCGGGGTTCGGGCTGTGGATTCGGATCGAAAAGTGATTATTGCCGATGCCAGCGACGGGATGCTTGAAATCGCGCGCCGTCGGGGGGGCGATAGTGTGGACTATTTATTGGCCGAAGCCGAGACGCTGCCACTCGAGGATGAAACGGCGGCCGCAATAACGCTGGCCTTTGGTCTGCGCAATATGACAGATCCGGCCNGCGCCCTGACTGAAGCTGCGCGTGTTTTGGTCCCAGGGGCCAGCCTTGTGTTGCTNGAGTTTTCAAAACCGGCNCGCTGGTTTGCGCCTTTTTACGGGCTGCATTCACGGTTTGTCATTCCAGCCATCGGCGCGATGGTTGCGCGTGATCGGGGGGCTTACACTTATCTTGTCGA
>JGI24724J26744_10002212_pt1 | contig 12981 bp, 13 predicted proteins | sample Cruoilmetagenom7_FD_26744 | JGI IMG/M metagenome (IMG submission 26744)
TCAACCTCTTTTAAACTTTCGTAGCAATCTTTTGGTAATTGCTGATATAATTTTGTTCCTGCCGTTTTCCATGCAATCATTTCATCTGAAACATCTTTAATAGCATTCGCAGGGTTTCCAACAATCAATTTTCTTTTTGAGAACGATACTTCTGCTTTCACAAAAGACAAAGCACCTACAATACATTCATCTCCAATTTCAGCTCNATCCATAATTACACTATTCATTCCAATTAAACAATTACGTCCTAAATTGGCTCCATGAATGATTGCTCCATGCCCAACATGAGCGCCTTCTTTTAGAACAATCGTTTTACCAGGAAACATATGCACCGTACAATTTTCTTGAACATTTACCCCGTCTTCTAATATAATTTCTCCCCAATCTCCACGAATAGCAGCACTGGGCCCGATATAACAATTTTTACCAATAATCACATTTCCAGTTACAGCCGCTAAGGGATGAACGAAACTACTTTCGTGTACTACAGGAATATGTCCTTGGAAACTGTAAATCATTATTTAAATCGTTTCAATGTTTCTTTTGTAAATTCTGAAAGCACTAATCTTCCAGAAATTACAGCCCTTTCAGCTAATAATGTATCCCAGTTTTCAGTTCCTTCCCACATCATCTTTTTCATTTCTCTCATGGCTTCAGGGTTGTAATTACATAAATTTTCAGCAAATGCTTGAACGGCTTCATCCAATTCTTCTGTAGAATCAAATACTTGAGCATACAAACCTTTTTGACGAGCCCATTCAGCATCGTAAAAACTATTTGCATCAATAGCGATTTGTGACATTCCTGTTAGCCCTAATTTGCGCTCTACAGCAGGTCCAACTACAAAAGGTCCAATTCCAACATTTAATTCACTCAATTTAATAGAAGCAAATTTTGATGCCATACAGTAATCGGTTGCTGATGCAACTCCAACTCCACCTCCAACTGTTTTTCCTTGAACACGTCCAATAATAAACTTTGGACATTTTCGCATGGCATTAATCACATTTGCAAATCCGCTAAAAAATATTCTACCAGATTCTGAATCATTAATATTAATTAATTCTTTGAAGCTTGCTCCGGCACAAAATGTTCTTGCTCCACCACTTTTAAGAATAATTACTTTTACATCATTATTTTCTCCAGCTTCTTGAATTGAGTTTGTTAATTGTGCAAGAATATCTCCAGGTAGGCTATTATGAGCTGGATGGAAAAATTCTATCGTTGCAATTCCTTTATTTATATCTTGTTTTACGTATGGTTGGGTCATGTTTATAATTTATATTAATCCGAATTGACTAAAGTGATGATTCAAATGTTTGCGTTCTAACAAATACCATTCGTATTTATTGATCTCACCAAACACAGCATTTTTGGTAACAATTGTTGGGTTTTCTTTAAAATATGCTAAATATTCTTCTCTAGCCTCTAATAACATCTTTTTAGCTGCATCTAAATCTGAATGGCGTAATTCTTCAAGCTCTCCTTTTTTGTGTAAAGGAAAATCTACTTCTTCTGGAAATGGTTCATAATTATACAATGAATCTCTTACCTTTTCTACATATTTTTCTGGAGTAGCAATGTCAAAATCTTGAATTTCTCCTGATGCAATTCTATAAGTGAATTCAAGATGCTCTATCATATGCTGAGGAGTTAGTCTTCCCCATTTAGCTTTGGTTGTTGAAGTTAAAGCATTGATACAAGAAGTTATTTTTTCTGAAGTCAATTCAACAAACACCTCTTGTTTTTTCTGAACCATGGTCAAAATTGTAGCAATTGCAACTAATTCATCTTCAACATCAAAAACTTCAACATACCATTTTACAATTCCGCTTGGATGTTCTTGCCCTCTTGAATCACGATCAATTTTTTGTTTGCATGTTAATCTTACATATACTGTGTCATTATGATAAATTGGACGAAGGAATCGGCATTCTTCTAAACCATAATTTGCAGCAACTGGTCCTTTGTTTGGGTACACAAAAAGTCCAGCAGCAGCAGCTAGGATAAAATATCCATGTGCAGTTCTTTTTTCAAAAATACTACCCTCAAGAGATGTAATATCTGTATGTGCATAAAAATGATCCCAAGTAAGGTTTGCAAAGTTGACGATATCTCCATCGGTGATGGTGCGTTTATGAGTTTTTAAAGACATTCCAGGTTGAATATCTTCCCAGTGATACGAAAATGGATGGTCAGAAATTTCTGTATAAGCACCTTTGGCTTGATAAATTCCTGTTACTTCTGTTAAACTTGTAGGTGAACCTTGTACAGCACAACGCTGTAAGTAATGCTTTATTCCACGCATACCTCCCATTTCTTCTCCACCTCCAGCTCTACCAGGACCTCCATGAACTAAAGCAGGCAATGGAGAACCATGACCTGTACTTTCTTTAACATTTTCTCTATTAAGGATTAAAATTCGACCATGATGACTTGCAGCATTGATTGTATATTCTTTTGCTATTGCATTATCATTTGTAATAATAGAACTTACTAAAGAACCTTTACCCATTTTTACAAGAGTCACAGCTTCTTCTATATTTTTATATGGCATTATCGTACTCACAGGGCCAAATGCTTCCGTAACATGGGCTTCTTCATTTTTAAAGGGATGATCTTCTCGTAAAACAATCGGTTTTAGAAAGGCTCCTTTTTTTGAATCTGCACCAATGGTTTCCACTTCATTTAAATCACCATAAACAATACTTGCAGATTTAGTAATCTTTTCTACTTGTTCTCTAACAGAATTACGTTGTTGCTCACTTACTAAAGATCCCATTCGCACTTCTTTTAAACGAGGATCACCAATGGTAACTTTATCTAATTCTTTTCCTAAAGCAATTTGAACATCTTCAATTAACTTTTCAGGAACAATAATTCTTCGAATAGCTGTACATTTTTGACCGCATTTAACGGTCATTTCTTTACGAACTTCTTTGATAAATATATTGAACTCTGGTGTTCCAGGAACAGCATCTTCTCCTAAAATAGATGCATTCAATGAATCTGCTTCCATCGTAAATGGCACTGATTCTTGTGTTAATTGTGGATGAGTTTTTAATGTTCTTCCTACCAATGCTGAACCTGTAAAGGTTACTACATCTTGTGATTGAACGGTATCTAATATATTTCTAGCAGTACCGCTTATTAATTGTAATGCTCCTTCTGGTAGAATTCCAGAGGCTATTATTTCTTTTACAACTGCTTCCGTTAAATAAGCAGTTTGTGGAGCTGGTAATACAACTGCGGGCATTCCTGCCATCCAATTGACAGCACATTTTTCTAACATTCCCCAAATAGGAAAGTTAAACGCATTGATATGAACTGCAACACCTTCTTTTGGAACCATAATATGATGCGCCATAAATCGTCCGCCTCGTGATAAATCGATTGGATCACCTTCTACATGGTATGTCTGATTAGGAAACAGTTTACGCAATGAAGCATTGGCAAATAAATTACCAAATCCACCTTCAATATCAATCCAACTATCAATTTTGGTTGCACCAGTTCTATAACTTAATTCGTAGAAAGCTTGCTTCTTTTTTACCAAATACATGGCAAGGCTTTTCAACAAGTTACCGCGTTCTTGGAATGTCATTTTACGAAGCGCAGAGCCTTTGTCTCTTCCGTATTGTAGAATGGATGCAACATCTAAACCTTCGACAGTTGTACTTGTAAATTGTTTTCCTGTAATCGAATCGTACACTGGAGCACCCTCACCTTTACCATCGATCCATTGACCTGTAACGTAATGTTGTGTTTTATTCATAACTAAGCTCTTATTCTAATTATTTCACCATTAATTTTACCCATAACACTTTTCACATAGCCGTCAACAACTTTGTTCATTGGTACAGGAGTATTTCCTGGGAAATAATCTTTATATTTCTCATAAGCATCTTCCACTAAATCGGCAGATACTACATTAATTCTAATTCCTCTTTCTAATTCTAATGAAACAGCTTTCACAAAACTTTGAATCCCACCATTCACCATTGCAGCACTTGTAGTCATATCAACTGGTTCATCTGCTAAAATTCCTGTGGTTAATGTAATTGAACCTTTTTCATTTAAAAAATTCTTTCCAAGTCGGACAAGATTTACTTGTCCCATCAATTTACTTTTAATTCCTATATAGAAATCATCTTCCGTTAAATTATCAAAAGTATCCCATTTAGCATCGCCAGCAATATTTACGATAGCATCAACTTTACCAACTTTTTCAAACATTTCTGAAATTGATTCCAAAGAAGCAATATCAACTGTAACATCACCAGAATTTCTTCCTGCAATAATAACTTCATGGTTTTCAGAAAAACGTTTTACAACAGTCTTTCCAATCGTTCCATTACCACCTATAACTAATACTTTCATTATGCATTTACATTTTCAATGATAGCAGCGTATCCTTGCCCTACACCAATACACATTGTAATTAAAGCGTATTTTTTTCCTCTTTCCTTAAGTTCTAAAGCTGCAGAATATGCAATTCTAGCACCTGTAACTCCAAGTGGATGTCCAATTGCAATCGAACCTCCATTTGGGTTTATTCTTGAGTCATCATCTTTTAATCCCCATTCACGAATACATGCTAAAGCTTGTGAAGCAAATGCTTCATTCAATTCAATTACATCCATATCATCCATGGTTAAACCGGCTTTTTCTAATGCTTTATTCGAAGCCTGCACAGGTCCAATTCCCATGATCCTAGGTTCAACACCAACTACTGCGGAGCTTACAATTTTTACTAATGGATTTAACCCATATTTCTTTACAGCATCTTCTGATGCTATGATTGTTGCTGCTGCACCATCATTTAATCCTGAACTATTTCCAGCAGTTACACTTCCACCTTCTTTCTTAAAGGCTGGTCGAAGTTTAGCTAAAATTTCTTTTGAACTTGTTGGTTTTATAAACTCATCATCTTTAAAAATGATGGGGTCTTTTTTTCGTTGTGGAATTTCTACTGAAATAATTTCTTTCGCTAATCTTCCAGATTGCTGTGCTTTAGAAGCTTTCATCTGACTGTGATACGCGAATGCATCTTGATCTTCTCGGGAGATGTTATATTTTTCAACTAAATTTTCGGCTGTATTACCCATACCATCTGTTCCATACAAACCTTGCATTTTCTTATTGACAAAACGCCACCCAAAACTTGAATCATACATTTTTGAATCGTTACCAAAAGCAGAAGAAGGTTTTGCAACTACATATGGCCCTCTTGTCATATTCTCAACTCCACCAGAAATAAACAGATCCCCATCTCCAGCTTTTATGGCTCTATTGGCGTGAATGATTGCTGATAATCCACTACTGCACAATCTATTTACTGTTTCACCAGGAACCGTAAAAGGAAGACCTGCCAATAACAATGACATCCTTGCAACATTACGATTGTCTTCACCTGCTTGATTTGCACAACCCATAATTACATCGTCATAAGCTTCTTTAGGTATAGAAGGATTACGTTCTACAATTTCTTTAATAACTAAGGCACCTAAATCGTCTGTTCTTACAGCACTTAAAGTTCCTTTATAGTTTCCGATAGGAGTTCGAATTCCATCGATTATATATGCTTCTTTCATGTGCCTATAATTATTTTTTAATGATCACATGCTGCCTGCCGCAGGCAAGTTCGCTATTCATCTTTTTAATGGATGATAAACTTTTTAACATGCTCGTTTCATTCTATTTTTTAGTTATTTCTCACTATAAAATTTAGTAAGGAAGATTTACATTGAAAAATGATATTCTTTACTTCTGAATTTCATTATCGCAACGCAAACAAAGGTAAGAAAACTAATCTAAAGATTTTTGGTCTTATGATTCATTAAAGCATTTATAAAATTGAAAAAAATAAGCGAGTTTTAAAAAAACATAATCACCTAAAGCACCTATATTTAAAGGTTTTTTATTGCAATTTTAGCTGTCTTAATCGTTGGAGTTGAATTTTCTAGTGAAGTCCATGAAGCAACTAAATCATCACCAAATATTTCGATTTGTGGAAATCCTGAAGCTCGTTCAGAACGCGTTTTAGTAAGTGTGATTATCTCCCCTTTTGATCCATTAATATCAACTCTTTGTAGCTGAATTAAAGTGTCATTTCCTGAAGGCTCCATCCAACAAACAATTGCTTTATTTTCAGAAATCATTGACACATCTACTCTTCCGATCGCATTACCTGAATCAATTCTTATAGGAAACCCAAAAGACGCTCCATTGTCTTCAGAAAAAATGACTTGAACCCTTGGATTATCGTTTTCAGCAGTAAACCACGCTACAGCTAAATTATCGTCAAAACTATTAACAGAAGGGCCATTTACAGGACAACCAGGCATTAACCAATTATCTTGATGAATGGTTTGTGGAGCGGTCCATTTTCCATTTTCGAATCTAACAATACTAATATCTCTAACCTCTTCAGAAGAACGATCTCGATACACAACTACAGGCCCATTGGCTGTCATAGCAACTGAAGTCTGACAACAATCACATACACGTTTGTCTAATAAAGTATCATTATTTATTTCACCTTTACTATTTACAAAAGCTGAACGCAAAGTCATTTGTGATTTATCACGATCTACATTTACAGTAGTTCTACCGTCCAACCAAGTCACAAAAAATGAATCTTTCTGATATGGCAACATTGACACAAAACCGTGTTCGCTTTTTGTTCCATCTGAATGAAGCAACATGTCTTTGCTCCAAGTATTCGTTTCAGCAGAATAAAGATTCAACTTAACATTGTAAATATAGGTTCCATCTGCTGATTTCTGAAGAAAATTTGTTAGAATATTACCGTTGTTTTCAGCAATCGCAGGAAAATCAGCCCAATTAACAAACCAATCATTTCCCGTAATTATCTCTTCTGAAGGAGACCAAACATCATTTTTAAATACTGAATATTGTAAGCTTGAGATCGAATCTTTTTCTTCAACCCATGAAAGAAAAAGTTCTTTTCCATTTGAATACAATCTTGGAAGTGAAGAATTTCCATTTACAGGACTATTCAATTCTTCAACTAAAGGTTTGAATATCTTACTTTCTGAAGTTGCTTCTTTTGAAGCATCATTTTTACAAGAGATAAAGCACAGCAAACAAAAAGTAAATAGAAAATATAACCTCATAAAGTAGGAGTTTAGAAAGTTCTAAAGTAAAACTTCTTTACAAGAAATAAGAATAGAATTATTTAACTACTTCAGCATATAAATCGAAATCCTCAGCAGCAGTAATTTTTACTTTCGCAAATTCACCCGTACGTAAATATCCTTCTTCGGCATTAATCAACACCTCATTATCCACATCTGGGCTATCGAACTCAGTTCTACCTATAAAATAACTACCTTCTTTTCGGTCAATCACCACTTTAAATTCTTTACCAATTTTTTGCTGATTCAATTCCCAAGAAATTTGAGATTGGATTTCCATGATTTCATTAGCACGCTCCATTTTAACTTCTTCAGGAACATCATCTTCTAAATTATATGCATGTGTGTTTTCTTCGTGTGAATAAGTAAAACACCCCAAACGTTCAAATCTCATTTCACGAACCCATTCTCTTAGGGTTTCGAAATCTTCTTGTGTTTCTCCAGGATATCCAACAATCAATGTTGTACGAATAGTCATATCAGGAACGGCAGCTCTAAAGTCTTCTAATAACTTAGTAGTTTTTGCTTTTGTCGTTCCACGGCGCATTGATTTTAGAATTGGATCTGAAATATGTTGTAATGGAATATCGATATAATTACAAACTTTTGGTTCGTTTCTCATTACATCTAACACTTCCATTGGGAATCCTGTTGGAAAAGCATAATGAAGACGAATCCATTCAATTCCTTCCACTTTAATTAACTCTTGAAGTAGTTCAGCTAAGTTTCTTTTCTTATATAAATCAAGACCATAATAGGTAAGATCTTGTGCGATTAGAATTAATTCTTTCACTCCATTCGCTGCTAATTTTTCAGCTTCAATAACTAATTCTTCAATTGGAGTACTCTTGTGTTTTCCACGCATAATTGGGATTGCACAAAACGAACAAGGACGATCACAACCTTCAGCTATTTTAAAATAGGCGTAATTTTTAGGAGTTGTTGTAAGACGTTCTCCAATCAATTCGTGTTTATAATCAGCTCCTAAAGCTTTTAATAAACCAGGTAATTCTGTAGTTCCAAAATATTGATCTACACTCGGAATTTCCTTTTGAAGATCTGGTTTATAGCGCTCAGATAAACAACCTGTAACAAACACTTTATCTACTTCCCCAGCTTCTTTTTTCTGAACATATTCTAGGATTGTATTTACACTTTCTTCTTTTGCATTTGCAATAAAACCACAAGTATTAATTACAACAATATTCCCTTCCTCTTCATGAACAACTTCTTTATTATTGGCTTTTAATTGCCCCATCAACACTTCACTATCGTAAACGTTTTTAGAACAACCCAAAGTAACTACATTGATTTTATTCTTTTTTAAAGTTTTTGTACGCATAAGAATATTTTAAATCGAAACGATTTATTAATTAAAGAATGAATCAACAAATTCATGCTTATTAAACACTTGAAGATCATCAATACCTTCACCTACTCCAATATATTTTACTGGAATTTTAAACTGATCACTAATTCCTATAACAACACCNCCTTTTGCAGTACCGTCTAATTTTGTAACCGCTAATGAAGTAACTTCAGTAGCTGCAGTAAACTGTTTTGCTTGTTCAAATGCATTCTGTCCAGTTGAACCATCCAACACTAATAAAACCTCATCTGGAGTATTTGGAATCACTTTTTGCATTACACGCTTTACTTTAGTTAACTCATTCATTAAGTTCACTTTATTATGTAAACGCCCAGCTGTATCAATAATTACTACATCTGCATTTTGAGTCACAGCACTTTCTAAAGTATCAAATGCAACACTTGCAGGGTCACTTCCCATACTTTGCTTTACAATAGGCACATCGGTACGATCTGCCCAAACTTGTAGTTGGTCGATTGCAGCAGCACGAAATGTATCTGCAGCTCCTAATACTACTTTTTTACCAGCCTTTTTAAATTGTTTTGCTAACTTTCCAATGGTAGTTGTTTTTCCAACACCATTTACACCAACAACCATGATAACGTAAGGTGCATCTTGTTCTGGAATTTCAAATTCTGTTGCATCACCAGTATTGGTTTCACTTAAGAGTCCGGCTATTTCTTCACGAAGAATTGTATTTAATTCAGAAGTTCCTAAATATTTATCTTTTGCGACACGAGCTTCGATACGGGTAATAACTTTTAATGTAGTTTCAACACCAACATCACTAGACACAAGCACTTCTTCTAAATTATCTAAAACATCATCATCTACTTTACTTTTACCAGCAACTGCTTTTCCTAATTTATCAAAGAAAGAAGATTTAGATTTCTCTAATCCTTTATCAAGTGTTTCTTTTTTTTCTTTTGAAAATATTTTCTTAAAAAAACTCATATTATGTATGATTTTTAAATCTTAAAATTATGTGTAAAATTAAGTCAAATCTTGTTCCATTTCACATTTTTCGAATAAATGTCGGTAGATATCTGACAAATAATCAGGAAATACTTTAAAAATAGAAAAGCCACTCTTAAAAAAGAAGTGGCTTATAACTATATTTTATACAATGGTTATTTTTTACTTAACCACTCGTTTACAGATCCTGGATCCATAATAGATTCAACAAAAGTATATGCTCCTGTCTTAGGCGATTTTACCATTTTGATGGCTTTAGTTAAACGCTTAGAACCTGTTTGTAACGATGCTACTGATTTCTTTGCCATGGCTTATTATTTAATCTCTTTATGAACAGTCATTTTTTTAAGAATCGGATTAAATTTCTTAATCTGCATTCTATCTGGAGTGTTCTTTTTATTTTTTGTTGTTATATAACGTGAAGTTCCAGGTTGACCAGAATTTTTATGCTCTGTACACTCTAAAATTACCTGAACTCTATTTCCTTTACCTTTTGCCATTGTCTTAAGACTTTAATGCGTTTCACTATTATTATTTAAGATGACCGTTTGCACGCGCCTCTTTAATAACAGCAGAAATACCTTTTTTATTAATTGTTTTTAATACTGAAGTAGATACACGAAGTGTAATCCATTTATCTTCCTCAGGAATGTAAAAACGTTTCTTTACAAGGTTTATATTAAACCTTCTTCTCGTTTTATTCATCGCGTGAGACACGTTGTTTCCAAACATTGCTCTCTTTCCTGTAAGTTCACAAACTTTCGACATAAAATCTTTTTTTATTTTAAACAGGGTGCAAATTTAAATAAATTTATTGGTTTGAGCAACAAAAGAAAATTAGTTTTTTAAAATTTCTTTTAGAAGTAATTCTAAAGCTTTATTTGCTGCTTTTTCAATTACTCGTTCTCGAGGTTGTCCAAAGTCAAATTTTTCAGAAAAAATTCCTCTCGGACTATCAATTGCAATATAAACTGTACCTACTTCATCTTTAGCTTCTCCTTTCTCAGGCCCTGCAATTCCTGTTGTTGCTATTGAAAAATCAGTTTCAAACAATTTATTAGATTGTAGCGCCATTTCTTCAGCAACTTTAAAACTTGCTACATTAAACTCTTTAATTGTTTCTTCCTTTACCCCCAAAATTTTTGTTTTAAATTTTGTTGCATAAGGTATTGTACTTCCCATAAAAAATTGTGAAGCTCCAGCTTTTGCAGAAATTTTTTCAGCTAAAGCTCCTCCCGTACAACTTTCGGAAAGACTTAAGGTATATTTTTTTTGAATTAACAATTGTGCGATACGTTCTTCAATAGATGTTTCATCTTCATAACCAACAGCAATATCTTTCAACATAGCATGTAAATGCTTCATCTGAGCATCTACTCCATTAATTACTTCTTCTTCCTTCATTCCTTTAGAGGAAAGTCGAAGTCTTACTCTACCTAAAGATGGTAAATAAGCTAATTTAATAGATTTAGGTAATTGTTCTTCCCAATCAAATACTCGTTTAGCAATTTCACTTTCACCCATTCCATAGGTAAGTAACGTTTTATGATATATATAGGGTAAATGAAATATCGAAGCAATTTCTGGTAATACTTCACGCTTCATTAAGTGTTTCATTTCATAGGGAACGCCAGGCATTGAAACAAAAACAGTATTATTTTGTTCCATCCACATTCCAGGAGCTGTTCCAAAATTGTTTTTCAGAATTTTAGCTTTTGACGGCACCATAGCTTGTGCCATACTGTCTGGCAATAATGGATGCTTTGTGAACTTTTTAAACAACTCTTTAATATGAGTTAATACTTCTTTATTTTCAACTAAAGAATCATTAAAGTATTTGCAAAAAGTTTGTTTTGTTATATCGTCTTTCGTAGGACCAAGACCACCTGTTACTAGCACAAGATCCACACGTTTTTCTGCTTCGGAAAGTGCCGCTAATATATGATCTTCGTCGTCTTGTATTGTGGTGATTTGATGAACTTGAACTCCAATTTTATTGAGCTCTTGAGCCATAAATACAGAATTAGTGTCTGTTATTTGGCCTATTAAAATTTCATCACCAATCGTAATTAGTTCTGCTAACATTTATAGAGAGAAGTCTTCTTTTAGTTCTTCAAAAACTTTTTTTAAGGTAGAGGAAATATTTTCTAGGTTTGCTTCAACTGCCGAAATACTTTTTAAGGTTTTTGTCCAAGATTCTATGGTAGTTATATCTTTTAACACATCGATTCCAAACATTTCTAAATTTGGTTTCATTTTATGTGCAAATTGATATGCTAACTCTTTATTATTGTTCTTTATAGCCTCCTCCATTGATTCTAGATCGGGTGGTATTTCTTCTAAAAAAGTTTGAGCAACTACACTCATAAAATCCACATCTCCATCAGCTATAACGCTTAAACTCTCTTTTGAATAATTCTTACTCATTTATTTAATTTTAATCGAAAACATTTCAAGATCTTCAATAAATCCTTTTAATGTATCATTAGGATTTACTCTTGAAACGCCTGCGGGTGTCCCTGTAAATATAACATCTCCAATCTTAAGAGTGAAATATTTTGATATATATTCGATTAACTCATCAATTTTCCACAACATATAGGCTGTATTTCCTTTTTGAACTAATTCATTATTCTTTTCTAAACTAAAATTTAGATCTTCCAAATTGCTAAACGTACTTTTCGGGATAAAATTACTTATCACTGCAGAGCCATCAAACCCTTTGGCTTTTTCCCAAGGCAATCCTTTTTCTTTTAACTCACTTTGAAGATCTCTGGCGGTAAAATCGATTCCCAATCCTATTTCATCGTAATACTTATGTGCAAATTTTTTATCAATATGCTTTCCAATTTTATTGATCTTCACTAAAAGCTCTACTTCATGGTGAATATCGTTTGAAAATTCAGGAATAAAAAAAGGCTGTTTTTTTAGTAAGATAGCAGTATCAGACTTTAAAAACAATACCGGGTCTTTCGGTTTTTCATTATCCAACTCTTCAATATGAGCTGCGTAATTTCTTCCTACACAAATTATTTTCATCTAAAACTTATTGTTTAATTTTCTTAATTTAATTCTAGTTAACACTTTTTTTGTATATAAAGGAAAATCCGCATTTAACAACCAACCAAAATAACCAGGTTCTTTTTCTAGGACTTCCTCAACTAGTGTGCCTTTATGTTTACCAAAACTAAAAATTTCTTCTCCTTTTTTATTGTAACCTACAAAACCTGCAAAATCAGCAAAGTTTTTATGCGAACTAAATGCTGCCAATACTGGAATATCATTTTCTAAATCGTCGTATTTCTCTAGTTGAGCTTTCAAAACTTCATAAGTAGCATTAGTATCTGCTTCAGCACTATGCGCATTTGTTAAGTCTTTATCACAATAAAACTTATAAGCAGCTTCTAAAGTTCTTTTTTCTTTTTTATGAAAAATAGTCTGTACATCGACAGCTAAATTTTTCTTTAAGTCGAAATC
>JGI24724J26744_10002213_pt1 | contig 12976 bp, 16 predicted proteins | sample Cruoilmetagenom7_FD_26744 | JGI IMG/M metagenome (IMG submission 26744)
ATCAATCAATCAATCAATCAAAAACTAACATTCATCAATCAAAAAATAACAGTAATGAAAACAATAGATCATATCCAGAAAAGAATAAGCCGAATTGCTCAAAAGCAAATCAAATTTGAGCTAAATAAAAGAGGATTATGCTACAATGATGAAACATTGTTTTCGAGAAAGAATCGTTATCCTCAATGGGTTTAACGAAGTGTTGGATCAAAAGGCTGTAATTAATTTTACAGCCTTTTTTTATTTAGAAGGTTTTGTATTTTTCTTAGGCATAGGTCCTCTTAAATGTATCACCAAACCATTTAAAAAATTACGTAAAATTTGATCACCACATTCTACATATTTTGGATGGTTTTCATTTCTGAAAAAAGAACCTATTTCACTTTTACTTACTTTAAAATCTACCAAGGTACAGATTTCTACAATCTCATCATCTCTTAATTTTAAAGCGACTCTTAACTTTTTAAAAATATCATTGTTTGTTAATGCCATGCTTATAATTTTAATTCTTTTATACTAATCCCTAGGTTTTTAGCAAGGTTATGAATACTTGAAATTTCATTTGGTGAAACTAATGCAATAGAATCTCCTTTTTTACCAGCTCTTGCTGTTCTTCCACTTCTATGTGTGTAATATTCTAATTTTTCTGGTAATTGATGATGCAAAATAAAACCTAAATTATTAACATCGATTCCTCTAGCAGAAACATCTGTTGAAACTAATATTTGTAAATTTTCATTTTTAAAAGCACGCATTACTTTATCACGTTCTTTTTGTTGCATATCTCCTTCTAAAGCTTCTACCGAAAAACCTTCTTCTTTCAACTCTTTCGTTAAGGCTTGTGTTCCAAGTTTTGTTCTACAAAAGATAATTCCTCTTTCTTCACTTCTTTCATCTAAAAGCTTAATAATTGCATTTACTTTTTCATTAATAGGAGTTACAACATAGCTATGACTGATATTTGCATTTACTAATGAATTTTTATTTACAATAATCCTAGCTGCATTTGGTGCCATGTATTTTGATATAATACGTTGAATTTCTTCTGGCATTGTCGCAGAAAATAACCACGTATTTCTCCCTCCACTCGTGTGCCCCAAAATAGTATCCAGTTCCTTTTTGAAACCCATACTCAGCATTTCATCTGCTTCATCTAATACTAAGGTATTAATGCTTCTTAAATTAATAGTTTCTTTATTAATTAAATCTATTAATCTTCCTGGAGTTGCTACGATTATATGAGTTGTTCTTTGCAAACGATTGATTTGAATATCAATTTTTTCTCCACCATATACTGCTTCAACAAATATTTTTTCTTCGGAATACTTCGTAAACTTAAAAAGTTGCTTCTTAATTTGTTGTACTAACTCTCTAGTTGGAGATAATATTAAAGCTTGAACAGAAGATGATTTAGGGTCTATTGAATTTAGTATTGGTAAACCATACGCTGCAGTTTTTCCAGTTCCTGTTTGTGCAAGACCTATAAAATCTGTTTTTGAATGTAATAATATAGGAATTACTTTCTCTTGTATTTCTGTAGGGTCTTTAATCCCTAATTCTTTTAAGGACTTACAATACTGATGATTAATCCCTAAATCTTTAAATGATGACATAGCTATTTTTGAAAGTGCAAATATAGGTTACTATTGATGAAATGATTCAATTAATAAAAAATTAAAATCTTATAAAAATTTAGTCTGTTTCTTCTAATTTAAAAAATTCATTTACGGGTTTATCAAAAACTTCAGAAAGCTTTAAAACTAATAAGGTTGAAGGTACATAGCGGTTTTTCTCGATAGAATTTATAGTCTGTCGTGAAACACCAATTCTTTTTGCTAGTTCATCCTGAGTAAGATTATTTATTGCTCGCTCTACTTTTAATGTGTTTTTCATTAACTACGTTTTTTATTTACATAAAAGAACATAAGGTACACCGTAAGCATAAACCAAAGTATTTGAAAATCTCCTAAATCCTCAACAATTGCTTTTTCTGGTTTTGCTACTAGAAAGACCAAGTAGTTTATCAATGGTTGTACTAAGGCATATAGTACTCCTCCTAATAATGCAAATGAAAATGATTGAGCCCTGATTTTTTGAATCATTTCATCTTCAACTTGTTCTTTAGAAAAAACAACGATTAGTAAAAAGACCAAGGATAGTTTTTTCAGAACAGTTTTTAATACTTCTAAATCTCCTTCAAAAAACTTTGTAGACAATAAAGCGATAAAAGCTAGCGCAAATCCAATCCAACCAACTTTTTTAAATGAGTGAGGTAATTTAAAATTTAAGAATTTCTCGCTCCTCTTTTGTTCACATTCTAACATTGATTTCATATTCATATAGTATAAATTCATTTTACAACATGACAAACATACTATATATTTTGTAAAGCTAACTTTACTTTTTAAAAAATTTAACAATAATACTATTATTGAATTTATTTTTAGCTTACTGAATAATAAATTTAAAAGCACCAGATATGATACTTGCTTTTAACCCAGTACTTCTTTCGTACTGATTAAAACGCAGGTCAATACTTTTTAAGTGAAGTTTCCAAATATTCATTTTAGTGAAAATGTCTGTATAGGAAATTCCAAACCCATATTGATGCGCATCAAATTCAGATAAATCATAATCTGAAGTATAGAATTCTTGTGTAGATAAATTTTGTTCATAGGGAGCAAAATAATCTACAGCTGTCTGAGAATAATAACGATATGAAGGATACAACGTAAACTTATCTGAAATTTTTATAGGAATTTCAATATTAGCAGTATGTGCACTTAATCCCCAATCATCAAAATAATAACGATAATAGGTTCGTAATGAAACCACTTCATTTAAATAATAATTAAAACGAGCTCCAATTGGGATTTTAAACCTTGAATCGGGTAATCTTTCTAAATCATCTGCTAAGTGAAATACATTTTTATTTGTTGAACTTGTATAATTAGGTATACTTTCAGGATTCCCGATATAATAATTATCCCTATCTCCAAAATACACACGTTGCATAGGATTTGCTAACCAACCGTCTTGTTTTACTAAATCAAAGAATATTGAAAACTGTGCTTTTTTATTAATAATCTGAGAAAAACTTCCAGAAACTGAATACGTATTTCTTCCTTTATCTTTAATAAGTTCAAATCCGTTAACTGGACTCCAAGTACTAAGTTCATTACCTTCAGTAGAATTTCCATTTTGATCCCAAATTGTTATTCCTTGAAAAAAACCACTATTTAAGTTACCATCTACTTCTACATAGGTATCTAATTCTGTTGGGTATTTTGGTAACCAGTTGTCAATATAAGCCTGTCCACTTATACTTATTTCTGAATTCTTTTCATTAAACAAATGTGTGTATGAACCTCCAAATCCAATAGAAAAATAATCATACTCTGAAGAAACACTAGCGTGAGCACTCCATATTTTATTTCTATCATCCGAACTATGACTATAAGTTACAGAAAGATTAGCCCAAACATCTCCTGCTGAAGCTCCAGATGATTCAACCCACGGACTCCCTGTTACATTATTTGCATAATTATTTCTCAAACCCTCATCATCATCATCGTCGTCGTCATCATCTTCACCTGAAGAAGCACCAGACGAATCAAAAGGATCCACATTACTCGATGAAGCTGATGTATATGCTGAAATTCCAACATCTACAGTAAGTACATCATCATCATTAAGAGGATATGTAATTACAATTGTAGGTGTTATATCGGTTAACTTTTCGGTACCTATTCCTCCAGTAACAGAAGCATTATCTCCATCTTGCGTATAATAACTAGATAAAAACTCTACTTCAGGGGTTTCTAATACTCTTTTTTTATAAGAAGTATCTGAATTTTCGTTCGTTTCTTGAGCCATTGTTACCACAGAAACTAACAATATTGTGATTAAGGTTAACTTTTTCATAGGCTAATTACAACCACAGCCTCCACCTGCTTTACCTCCATTACCACCTGATGCGCCTTCTCGATATATTTGAAAATTCGTTTTAAAACGATCTACAGAATATTCAGCTAATTTCATATCTGGATCATTAATATTAACTTTTTCGTATTCTTTTACAGCCACGCAAGAATTTAATGAAACGACAACAAATAAGGCTAACAACAATTTTTTCATATTTTTTATGTCTTCTTTAATTCAATATTATTTGAACGGTGAATTTTATTATTTTCATCAACTATGATGCATTCTACGTTTTTCAATTGATTGATAAAATGTAAGCCTGTTTCAACTCCCATTACAAAAATAGATGTCGATAAACCATCAGCTAATTCAGCACTATCAGTAAGTATTGTTACACTTATNACTCCTGTGCTTGGGTAACCCGTACGAGGATCTATGATGTGAGAATATCGTATGTCATTAAATTTTANAAACTTTTCATAATTCCCAGAGGTTACAACAGAACTATTAACGATTGGCATCCATGTAAACGCTTTTTCTTTATTTAAAGGGTTGGTAATCGCAACCATCCAATCTTTACCATCAAACTGCTTTCCCCATGCGTTTAAATCGCCTGAAGCATTTATTATACCTCCCTTTACACCTTTTGAAATTAATAGTGCTTTGGCCTTATCTGCTGCATATCCTTTTCCGATTCCTCCAAAACCAATTTTCATACCTTCCAATTTTAAGAAAACGGTTTGATCATTTTCATTTAAAATAATATTTTCAAATCCAACTTTACTTACGGAGTTTTCAATATCAATTTCTGAAGGAATTTCAGTCATACTACCATCATATTTCCATAACCTATCCATTGAAGCATAACTTATATCAAATGCACCATCGGTTAATTTAGAAATTGCAATAGATCTTTCAATCAGATTAAACAATTCTTTACTAACCTTAACTGGTTGTTTACCTGCATTCCTGTTAATAGTTGATGTTTGTGATGCCTTATCCCATGAAGAAATAAGTTTTTCTATTCTAGTTATTTCATTTATAGCTAAATCTATAGCTGTATTCGCTTCCTTTTCATTATTAGCAACTACTGTAATTGAAAAACGGCTCCCCATTAATTTAAGAGTGCGTCTATGATTTTCTTGGGAATTTACAATTCCAAAAACAAATAATAATAAAATTAAAAGATGGTTTTTCAATTTTTAAAATGAATTTATGTGTGAAATATAACTACTCGGATTTGTTTTAATATAACCTGATTCTCCTAAAACATTTCCTTTACTATTTAAAACAACTACAAATGGGAAATGTCCTTTTTTGTTGTAGGTTTCAGCTAAAAGATTATTTTTTTGTTGTTGCTCTTCAGATAACGCATTTTTCCTTTTACGTGGAAAATCAGCTTGTAACATTATAAAATGGGTATCAGCATATTTTTTAAACTCTTCAGTACTCCAAATTTCCTTATCAAGTTTTATACAAGGTGCACACCAATCTGACCCTTGAAAAACAAGGACTATTTTTTTATTAGTTTCTGAAGCATTTTCTTTTGCTTCATTGATATCCAGTATCCAATTTTGGGCTGATAAAGTATATGATGATAGGATAGATATTATTAAAAGAGACATTTTCATATAGTCATTCATATTTATAACTATATAAACTATAATTTTTACAAAATATTATTCTTTAACAATAATAAAAGTAGCTTTATAACCTGTTAGAAGGTTCCAAGCTTTTGCAGAGATTAAGTTTCCTTTATCATCGTATATGTGAAGTTCTGCAGTATTCGGTCCAGATGAACCTTGATTAATTGCTTGAAAATCTATTTTATTAAAACCTTCTACTAAAGGCAAATCAAATCCCTTAAATGATCCTGTTAAATAAATATTTGATCGTACTACATCTTCATTAACAAAAACTCTTATACGATCCCCATCTACGTATTCATGATCTCTATACACTACATTTACAGTAGTTGCATTTGTTTTTATATCACCAAGATATTGATCTGAAGCAAACAAGGTTTCATCTAGTTCTTTATCTTTTGTGAAAAATTTAGGTGCTTTATTTGTTACTGTAGATACAAACTCATCTTCTTTTGCGATATTTATTTCTTGTGGTCTTTCAATACCTAAATCTGCATATTTATCATTTTCTGGGTTTTCATCTGGCTTAGTAAAACTTGGAAAATTTATTGCGGGTAATTCAGAATCTAAAGGGGGTTCTGTATTATCTTCAATATTTCTAAATTTCACAAAAGGATTAGGATTATCTAATTGAGCAAAAAGACTACTAGAGCAAAGAAAAATTAAAAAGAGTATGTAAAATTTGTTTTCCTTCATGGTTTTAAACAAAAAGCAATATTATCAATAACTAAACCAAATAAATGCTTTTTGATAAATAAATAACATTTAAATATAATTTCGATAAAAATAGAATATATCTATACAAAAATAAAAACTATCGATTTGTTTTATAAATGAATATGTCGGATATTTGTACTATAAATTTAAAACAAAAAAAATGAAAAATCTAATTGGAATTGACAAAGAAAAAGCAACTTTATTAAACACTAAACTTAATATTCTTTTAGCTGATTATCAGATGTTTTATCAAAATTTAAGAGGTTTACATTGGAACATAAAAGGAAGAGAGTTTTTCGAATTACATGTGAAATTTGAAGAGTTTTATGATGATGCTGTTATTAAGGTTGACGAAATAGCTGAACGAATCTTAACTTTAGAGGGTGAACCATTACATACTTTCACAGATTATATTAATACATCTGAAATTAAAGAAGAAAAAAACGTTACTAACGGACCTAAAGGTGTAGAAATTATTATAAATAATTTTTCGACTTTAATTAGTAAAGAAAGAGAAATATTATCTTTAGCTTCAGATGCTGAAGATGAGGGAACTGCAAGTTTAATGAGTGATTATATAACTGAAACAGAAAAAACACTTTGGATGCTTAACTCTTATCTTAAATAGGTAAGAGTTTTTTAAAATTCATAAATTTTATTAAATTGGTAGTCTTATTACCTCAAACTAACTATGCGAGTTGAAGACTCAGTTTATGCTAATACCTACCAAAAAAAGGTTGCAATGCCTTTCGGTAATTTTTATTTTTTTGAAAAATTTGTAATTTCAGAGATATATGAAGGAGAACATTTTGATTGGGAAAAAGTGAAACAAATAATGGATATTTCTTCTCAACATTATAAGGAGAATTTTAAAATTGCTTATATTTCTAATAGAATAAATTCATATTCTATGGAGCCTCAGACTTGGATAAAATTTAAAAAGAGAGGCTTAAATTTTATTGTTGCATCTGCTATTATAATTTATGATGAAATTAGTTTAGAAATAGCAACTTTAGAAAAATCATTTACTACAAATAGCATAAAAAGATGTTTTAGTTTAGATGAAGCTATAAATTGGGTGTTTGGTCTCAGGGAGTTTAATAGTTAATGCTAAATATAAAACACACTTTATCGAGAATCATATTAAATTCAACTAAAAAAATGTAATTTATTAATCATCGTATTGATATTTATTTAAATTTGAAAGAATAACAAAACCCTCACAATTGATAGTTGAAATATCAAAATATATTAATTTAAAACACACCAAGGTTTCATTATCTTTTGGTAATTTTTATTTCTTTGATAAATTTATTATTTCTGAAGTAAATGAAGGTGTACATTTTTCTTGGAATGAAGGTCAGCAACTTTTTGAAATTGCTAAAAAACATTATGGCAAAGAAGGTAGAGTTACTTATATCTCAAATCGTATATATTCTTATTCTCAACATGCTCAAGATTGGTTGAAGTTTTTTAATAGATACAATAATATTGATGCTTTAGCTATTGTAACATATAGTAAAATTGGGTTGATGAATATTGTCCTCGAAAAGATTTTTTCTAAAGTTCCTATAAAAACGTTTCAGTCTTTAGACGGAGCTATAGAATGGGTCATGCAACCTAAAAGTGCTCAAAAAGTAAAATAACTTATATTAAATACTGAGTTATATGAATTATCAAGTTTTTATTTGTACTCTTTTCTTGTTTTCATTAAATACTTCTTTTTCACAAAATGAACTTGTTGATTTAGAAAATGAATCTTCAGAGTTTTCATATGAAATAAGGTATGCTACACAAAACAATTTTATTGGAGAAATTCTTTATGATTGCCCAAAATGTTTATTACGCCCAGAAGTCGCTACTGCTCTTATTGCTGCCAATCAATATTTTTGTGAGTTAGGATATCGCATTAAAATATATGACTGTTATCGCCCTTTAGATGTACAAAAAAAAATGTGGGAGAAAGTTCCACGAGCAACCTATGTTGCTAATCCTTATGGTAAAGGTTCCATTCATAATAAAGGTGCAGCTATTGATATTACTCTAGAAACATTAGAGGGTTGTTTTGTTGAAATGGGGAGTGATTACGATTTTTTTGGGAGAGCATCACATATAGACAATTTCAATTTTTCTGAAGAAATACTTGCAAACAGAAAGTTATTAAAAGAAGGAATGAAAAAGTTTGGCTTTCTTACAGTTCGTACAGAATGGTGGCATTATAGTTTTCGTAAAAACAGAAGTTTCAAAACATTAAATATTCCTCTTCCCTGCTCTAATTAAATACTATTGGTTTCTTAACATGGATTTAATTATTGATATAGTATCTTTGTCCACTAATATTTATTTAAATGAATTTATCGTTAAAAACGTTTCGTAAAATAAGTTTTTTAGAAGGCATTTCATTTTTACTTTTATTGGGCATTGCAATGCCATTAAAGTACATTTGGAATATGCCAGAAATGGTCCAATATGTTGGAATGGCTCATGGAATACTTTTTATATTATACATAGTTGGTGCCTACTTTTTATACCATCAATTAAACTGGTCGTTTAAAACATTAGCTATTGTAATGGTTTGTTCAATTTTACCTTTTGGCCCTTTTTATGCTGAAAGAAAATATTTGGTATGATTTCAAATTTATTAGAAAAATATAGTACATGGTTTAAGGAGTTATTTCTAGATAATGGAATGAATCCTGATCTTGCTATTTTTCTGAATTTCACAATAAACTTTGTAGGGTTAATTATATTAATTTTCGCTGTAGATTACATCGTTAAAAAGATAATTATTGGTGGTTTTAGATTATTCAGTAATAAAACAAAAACTACATTCGATGACTTCTTAGTCGTTAGTAATTTTCCAAGATTTATTGCCCATAGTATTCCATTACTTATCCTTTGGTATAGTATTCCAATTATACTAAAAGACTACCTTCTGTTATCAAAATTTTTACTTAATTCAGTTTTAATTATACTCGTTATACTATGTATTTTTATAGCTCGTAGTATTTTAAGAACAACCAAAAATTTCTTACAACGGAAAGAAAAATATAAAGACAAGCCTTTAGAAAGTTATGTTCAGACCTTTATGATATTTGCATGGGGGATCGGAATATTTTTAATTATCAATTTAATTACAGGATATTCTACTTTAAGTGTTGCTTCATTAGGTGCCGTTTCAGCTGTAATTCTATTAATCTTTAAGGATACAATATTAGGTTTTGTTGCAAGTATTCAAATATCAGTTAATGATATAATTCGCATAGGTGATTGGATTACATTTAGTAAATATGGAGCAGATGGAAATGTAACCGAAATCAATTTAGCCACTGTTACTGTTCAAAATTTTGATAATTCTTATACTACAATTCCAACCTATAGTTTAATTGCTGACTCTTTTCAGAATTGGAGAGGAATGCAAGAATCTGATGGTAGAAGAATAAAAAGATCTGTTTTTATTAAACAAAACTCTGTAAAATATCTTGATAGAGATGATATTGAAAAATTAAAAGAAATAGAACTCATTCAAGACTATTTAGAATCACAAGAAAAAGATAATTCTTTATATAATATAGATTCTGAAATAAATAATTACTTGCCTATAAATGGTAAAAACCAAACCAATTTAGGAGTCTTTAGAGAATATGTACATGCCTTATTAATCGATAATCCTGAAATTAATAAAGACTTGTATTTCATGGTGCGTTACCTACAACCAACAGATAAAGGAATCCCTGTTCAAATTTTTTGTTTTTGTTATGATAAGAAATGGGAACATTATGAAAAAATACAAGCCGATATCATGGATCAAGTATTAGCAGCTATCCCTTATTTTAATCTAGAATTATTTGAATCTCCTTCAGGAAAAGATATTAGTAGTCTGAAATAATATTGTTGAGCAAATTTGTAACAAATTAACAGGACCAACGTCTAATTTTAAACGTAAATATTAAATTAAATCATCTATGAAAACCTTTAAAACACTAATTGTCGCATTTTTATTAATTGCCATGAGTCCTGCAACAGCTCAAGATGCAGATCAAATTATTGCAAATTATTTTGAAAATACAGGTGGTTTAGAAAATTGGTCTGCAATTAAATCAATGGAAATTTCTGGTAAAATAACTTTTGGACCACAAGAGTTTAATTTTACTCAAACTACTATCGCAGATGGTCGAATGGCTATTGAAGTTGATTTACAAGGAATGAAGTTTATCCCTAATGCTTTTGATGGTAAAAAAATGTGGACAACAAATTTTCAATCAATGGAGCCAGAAGAGTTAGATACTGAAACATCTGAAAATTATTTAATTAACGATGCTAAGGATTTTCCAGATCCATTTTTAAATTCTTCAGAAAAAGGGTATAGTTATATTTTAATGGGTGAAGAACAAGTTGAAGGTGTTGACACTTATAAAATTAAATTAACAAAAAATCAAATTACTATTGACGGTAAAAAAGAAGATTATTTTGCTATATATTATTTTGACAAAGAAAATTTTGTTCCTATCGTTCAAGAATCAATTACACCTTCAGGACCACAAAAAGGAACTGTTGTAAAAACTGTATTTAGCGATTATCAAGAAGCTGGAGATGTATTTGTACCTTATTCTATAGATATTAAATACAACGATGTGGTAGCACAATCTATATCAATTACTAAGGTTGCTCTTAATTCTGAAATAAACGAAGATATTTTCATTATGCCTGTGAAAGAAGCTGCTACTGAAAAAAAATAATAACATATCAATTTTTTAAAATCCCCTTTTTGGGGGTTTTTTCATAAAATCACAACCACAAATGAAAAAATTAATACTAACTATTTGCTGCATGGCATTTTTATCTCAGATAAATTATAGCCAGGAGATTTCATTAAAAGGTAAAGAACTTTTTGGTAATATGACTGCTAGACATATAGGCCCTGCTTTAATGAGTGGACGTATTATCGATGTAGAAAACCATCCAACAAACCCACGAATTATTTATTTGGGAGCAGCTGGAGGTGGCGTTTGGAAGTCAAATGATGGAGGAGCAACCTTTCTACCAATTTTTGAAAAACATGCACAATCTATTGGAGTTGTCAAACTAGATCCAAAAAAACCAGATGATGTTATTTGGGTTGGAACGGGTGAAATTTGGACTAGAAATTCAGTTTCTATTGGAGATGGCTTGTACAAATCTACAGATGGTGGTAGTAATTGGAAAAGTATTCCTGGGTTCGAAAAAAGTGAGCGTATTTCTTCAATAGCAATTAATCCAAATAATACTGATGAAGTTTATGTAGGTGTGCTTGGTGCTCTTTGGAGTGATAGTGATGTAAGAGGTATTTATAAGACTTTAGATGGTGGGAAAACTTGGAACAAAATCCTTTATAAGAATAAAACTACAGGGGCTGCCGATATAATAATGGATCCAAATAATCCTAATATTTTATATGCTTCTATGTGGGAATTTAGAAGAACAGCTTGGGGATTTAATTCAGGTGGAGAAAATAGTGCTTTATACAAATCTATAGATGCGGGTAAAACATGGAATAAAATTCAAAATGGATTTCCTAATGGAAAACTAGGAAGAATAGCTGTTGCGATTGCGCCAAGTGATAGTAACATATTATATACTGTACTTGAAACAGAAGATAAATCAAAAGATGGATTATGGAAGTCTTCTGATGCTGGTAACAGTTGGGAACATCTTAATAATGATTTTGGTTTAACAGTTCGACCTTTTTATTTCTCTCGAATCACAGTTGATCCAAAAGATCCTGATGTAATAGTAAAAGGAGGTTTAAATGGCTCTTTAAGTAGAGATGGAGGGAAAACATTTAAATCATTAGGAAACATGCACAGCGATATTCATGATGTTGTGTTTGATATCAATAATTCAGATATCATGTATTCTGGAACAGATGGTGGAATGTACCGTTCATGGAACGGAGGTACCACTTTTGAAATTGTAGAAAATTTACCACTTTCTCAATTCTATCACATTAGTGTTGATGATGCTGAACCTTATAACGTGTATGGTGGTTTACAGGACAATGGTTCTTGGTATGGACCCTCTTCTTCACCAGGAGGTGTAAATGCTAGAGACTGGAACAGTGTAGGGTATGGTGATGGATTTAGAGTATTGAAACATCCAACAAAGAATATAATTTATTCAGAAATGCAAGGTGCTGGTAATGTTTGGAGGTATGATGTTGATAAAAACCGAACTAAAACTGTTCAACCCTTGCCTAAAAAAGGTGATGTTGATTTACGCTTTAACTGGAATCCACCTATGACTGTAAGTAATCATCAACCAGATCGCTTTTATATGGGAAGCCAATTTGTACATCGTTCAGAAGATATGGGTGATTCTTGGACCATAATTTCTCCAGATTTAACTACAAATGATCCTACAAAACAAGATCAATCGAAATCTGGTGGTCTTTCAGTAGATAATAGTGGAGCTGAAAATCATACTACTATCTTTACAATAGCAGAATCTCCTTTAGATGAAAATATTTTATGGGTTGGAACTGATGATGGAAACGTTCAAGTAACTAAAGATGGGGGGAAAACTTGGGATAATGTTACAAGTAATTTAGTTGGAATTCCAGCAAATACTTGGGTGTATCATATAGAAGCTAGTGTTCATGGAAAAGGTACAGCCTATGCTGTTTTCGAGGGTCACACACATGGAGATATGAA
>JGI24724J26744_10002215_pt1 | contig 12974 bp, 19 predicted proteins | sample Cruoilmetagenom7_FD_26744 | JGI IMG/M metagenome (IMG submission 26744)
CGATGGAACAGAGATAGGCCATCCCGGCACGCTGGCTTTTCCACGAGCGCAGGGGGCGGGACGGTTCAGCGTTGGAGGACGCGAGGGCACTGTCTACATCGTGAGCAACACGAACAATACAGGTGCGGGCAGCCTACGAGAGGCGCTGGAGGCGTCAGGGGCGCGTATCGTCGTTTTCACGACCGACGGCACGATTACGCTAACGAGCAATATCAACGTGAGCGATCCGTACATCTCAATATATGGTCAGACTGCGCCGGGTGATGGCATCTGTGTTCGTGACGGCACTGTGAGGTTCACGACACACGATATTATCATCCAACACATGAGGTTCCGGCAGGGCGACCAGGGTGTCGGCGACGACTCTCTGAGTTTCACCAGCAACCCGTCTAGCGCTACCGACGTTGACGCGATGGCATTTAATATCTGTGTCGATCATTGCTCTATGAGTTGGGGCGAAGATGAGACGTGTGAATTATGGAACAGCGGGGCGGCATATAGTTTTATCAAAAACGTCACGTTTCAATGGTGTATCGTCTCCGAGGCTCTGGACGTGGGAACGGCTGCAATGGGTATGATCCTCGGTTCTAGTTCGTATGATGAGAGTGCTAAAAATATCTCAATTCATCATACGCTCTATTGTCATAATGAAACCCGTAACCCGCGCATAGCCGCACCCTCACCAATCGAGATCATCAATTGCGTGATGCACGACGCGGCGTCATTCGTCGTTCTGATGCGCTATGTGGATACGCACCTAAACTACATCGGCAACACCGTCACAAATCAATCATCGGACTACACGTTGCTCTGCGAGCCCCATCTTGCACCAGGCGGCGTCGTCGGCGACTATCAGGCGTACCAACTCTACCTGGCAGACAACGTCGGTAATTACTACGTGGATGACACCTGGCAAATCGTCGGCAAAGGATGGGGGAACGCGCAGGGTGCGGGCGATAGTTCGTTCCAGGATGCCTGGGAGGCGGACAGCGCGGCCTACATCGCCAACAGCCAGTTGACGGCGGAAGCGCGGGCAACGGCTTACGAGAAGGTATTGAGATGTGCCGGGGCATTTCCGCGTGATAGCCACGACGCGGACATGGTTGACGATGTGAGAGATGATACAACCGGCATCATCTCAACCGTGACGGCCTGGCCTACTCTCAGCAGCGGGAGCGCCGGGACGGACACCGACAGTGACGGGATGCCCGACACCTGGGAGGACGCCCACGGCACGGACGATGAGGTAGCCGACGACGATGACTATGATGTAGACCCAATGGGCTGGTGGACTAACATTGAGATTTATGCGTTTACGGCTGCCGAACGATGCCGCAAAGGGGCAGTGACAGGGTTATGGAGGTGAAAAGATGGGCAACGTAGAAACAGTTGAACTGGAAAAGCAACAGCGCGGACAGGCGTTTTTGCAGGCACGGGCACAGTTGGAGCAAGAGTACAATTGTACTGTGACCATTATGCCGAAGTGGGAGCCAGGCGTAAGCGGCACGTTTGTTTTGGGATTCGATGAGCAGGTGATGGTGGGGCCTGTGCCCATGAGACTAGGAGAAAAAGACAATGAAGCATCGTAACCTATTGTACATCATAATTGCGCTGCTGATCATTACGAACATAGCCAGTATCACCGCTGCCGTTACAGCGCAGTCCGCGGTTATCGAATTGCATAGCGGTGAAGAGTTGCTGGTAAGATGCAGCGGTGACACAGCGACTCCAACAGCCGAGTCTCCATTGCCAACACCGACGTTATCGCCATCGCCAACCGTGACGCCAACTGAGACACCCGAGCCAACCGTTACGCCTGATCCAACCGCTACGCCGCAACCGTCCAGCGTGCTACACGGCATCATGCGTAGTCCGAAAGAGGACTGGCAAATAATGCGCGATGAACTAGGGGCTGAGTTGGTGGAGTTTTTGGTTAGACCGTCTGATACTGATACTGTCATTTTGGCCGGACTAGATGAGGCACAGGTGTTGGGTCTGCGTGTGCTGCTACACATTTATGACAGTCCACAAAATACCAACGCGCCGTGGTATCTGAACGGCAGCAACTGGCAGATCACCGCGCGCGGTATCGAGATACTAGGATTGGTGAAGGGTCACCCGGCGCTGTGGGCCGTGTACGCATTGCATGAGCCGTTCGGGAGTTCAGGTTACCACGCCGATGCCGACAGCCAGCGGGCACTCTATACTTTCCTGCACGACATTGCTGATGTTCCGCTGTACACTGATGAGTCCAGTTTGGCGCGGGCGGCGCAGGAGGGCGAGGTCGTCACCGACGGCATGTGCGATTACTGCTGTGTCGCACCGGTGAACTGGCACGACGGAACAACAGAGACGCTGGCGCGAATTGACGCTGAGTACCAGGTGTGGCAAGATGCAATGACGGCCTCGGAACTGGTGTTTATGATCAACACCTACGAGGGGGCAGGGCATAGGCTGCCGACGGTTGAGGAATTGACCACCGTGCGGGATTATATGTGTGGGCTGGGAGTGGCGCAAGTTTATTACCCATGGGTAGGTTACGACCAGTCTCTGGACGATGCACAATATCTCTGGTCGGCAATTGCAGATGGTTGTAACGGCACGCCGCCAGCCGCGCCGACGCCGACGCCTACTGCTACGCCAGAACCGACAGGGACGCCGACGGCTACCAACACGCCAGGGCCAACGTCTACACCGTCACCGACGAATACCCCGACGGCCACCTCGACGCCTGATCCTAGCGGCGCTACCATCATTGACCATAACAGCGTGGACGCGGCTGCTATCCCGCAAGCCTGGCTTGATCAGGCGCGGGAGTTGGTAACGTTCTTCAACCACAAGTCTATTGGCGACAATATCCTGGACGGGATAGCCGACTTGCAGGCACAGAACCCCAGCCGGTACAGTATTCCGGTTCAATATTCCAGCGGCACATCAATAGGTATCAATCACTACCAGGCCGGAAGCAATCAACATCCGATGGACAAGGTAGCCGGGTTTGCTGCCAACGTCAAGGACGGCCACGATGTGGCTATGATGAAATTCTGTGTGGGCGACTTTGAGCCGTGGACCTCCTACGATGCCGAGGACATCTGGCTGACCTACCGTGACATAATGCTGAGCGAGCAGGCGACACATCCTGATACCGTTCTAGTGTGGTGGACGTCGCCGCTCACGACACAGGGTGACGCGCGGGGCCTTGCCAGTTTCGCTGAGTTCAACGGCTACGTGCGGGCTTACGTCAATGATAACGGCGGCGTGCTGTTCGACATCGCCGACATCGAGAGCCACGATCCGGCAGGCAATGCAATCAGCGCGGGTGGGTACGAGGCGATGTGGAACGGCTACAGCACGGATGGGGCGCACCTCAATGAAACGGGCCGGCAGCGAGTGGCATCGGCGCTATGGTGGCTGTTGGCAGAAGTGGCCGAGCGATGAAGAGGGCCCTCCCGCTCGTTGCCCTAATTCTGTTAGCCGGGTGCGCCTTCAGGCAAGAGACACAGGAGATGGAAACGATGCTCGTGAATGGCGACTTCGAGGCCGACTGGGGTGATGAGCAAAGCCACGACGTGTTGATACTGAGACCAGGCACGATACCATACCAGAGCGTCGTCGGGAACATTTTCACGCCGCCAAACTGGATGACCTGGTTCCGCCACGACCCCGGTACGTGGGACCAGCCAGAGGCGCGGGACGTTTGGGCTACAACGTACCCGCGTCGCGTGCACGGCGGCGCAAAGGCGATGCTCCTGTTCACGTTCAACCGGCGGCACGATGCCGGATACCTGCAACAGGTGCGAACAGAGCCGGGCCAGCAGTTGAGGTTGACGGCATGGGCACACGCTTGGAGCAACCACGACCTAGAGGGTCATCACGGATGTGCCGACGATGGGCGCTGCTCGTGCGGCGTGGGGCGTGAGGTCGTAGCGATAGCGGCGGATGACATCCCGCGGCTAAATGGCGATCCGTGGAACGACGCCGTGGGGAATTTCCTGTTTGTAGTTGGGATAGACCCGACGGGTGGGATAGACGCGCGGGCGAGTACCGTCGTGTGGGGCGCGCCCTACGCAATCTACAACGGCTATGCACGCCAACTCAGCGTGGAGACAATGGCGCAGGGCGAGATAGCAACCGTATTCCTGCGCAGTACCACCGTGTGGCCGTTCAAGCACAACGACGCAATGTGGGACGATGCAGTGCTAACAACCGTACATCGGGTGTTTTTGCCAATAGTAAAGCAGGAGGCGCAATGAGCACAATAACAGAACTGTTTGCAGACCTGAACGGCGGCCTGGTATACCTGAAAACTGAACACCAGGCGCTGGCGGCAAACGTGCTACGAGTGGACGGTACGCCGGGGCCAGACGTGCACATGCTCACCGATACAGGAGCAGACTTTATCTTGCAGGCGCTGGAGGGCCGGGCTTACTTCAAGGTACTAGGGCCGTCTCTCTCGCTTTACAGCCAGCGTGACCCGCGCTGGCGTGACCTGGTGTACGCTGGTGGGTTGACGTTTACCGCCGCCGGTTGCTACGTCACCGCCGTTGCTATGGTGCTGAGCCTCGCCGGTTATACTGATGACCCGCCAACGGTAGCGGCAAAGTTGCGGGAGGCGGGATGCTTCTCTGGCGCACTGCTGACAAGACCAGATAGGATACCGTCGGCCTATCCACTCATGCGCTATGACGGCGCGGCGATATGGCATAGGATACCGGCGGACTTGGAGGAGTTTGAGATTGAACTGGACAAGGGACCGGTCATCATTGAGGTAGATTTTGTTCCACCCACGGCGAAGTTCAACCAGCATTTTGTCGTGGCCGAACAGATGACTTCAGATGGTAGAGACTTGGTTATTTGCGATCCCTGGGATGGGACGCGAACTCAATTACTACAGCGTTATGCACAAGATCATTGGAGCCTGGAGCGGGCGCTTTACGGCATGCGTTTGCTCCGTATCAAAGGAGTCTGACATGGCAGTCACAAACCAAATGTTGCTCGAGGAACTTCAGCGCGTCCAAGCCCGCGTCAACGAACTGGCCGCCGGGATCGCGCTGCTATGCGAGCGCGCGGCGGGCCTGGAGGCCTGGCGTAATGGACACGATGAAAACGTCCACCCGCGCCTGAGAGAGCGAATCAAGGCGTTGACGAATACTCAGACACAGCAGGGCGATAGGCTGTGGAAGGTGGCGTTACAGGTGGCAGAGATTGCCGCGCTGCTGGCCACCACAACTAAACTGGCGGGGGTGTGGTAGGTTCAATCAATATAGATATTATCACCAACCTTCCGAAAACTCCAAGGCAGGGGCATCATTAGCATCACGCTGGCCATTACGGAGGGATAGCCACCGAGTATCATCATTAGCGGCACGCCGCTTGCATAGCGCGTTTCTTCCCTTAATTTGCCGGTGTCTTTATCCTCAACCTCAAAGATAATACATGTTTCTTGTTCCTCTTCCTCTTTGCGTACAGCCGTCCATATTTCTGACATTTTTAATCCTCCTCACTAGCAACTGCCACTCGGAACGGTTCTGAATGCCACACGATGACAACCGCCTGCCCGTCGTGCTTGAATTCATCGTAGTGCGGGCCGGTGTGACCCTTTTTCAGCATGCAGCAAAATTGAGTGTTATCGGGGTTACCAAATTCTGCGCCGAACGAGCAACCGTAACCGTCGCACAGGCTGAGCACGTTGCGGCAGCAGGCGGGTGAATCGTCTTTCATGCTGGGAAATCCTTATGTTTGATTTTGGTTATAACTCTCTGTCCGCGCCGGTTGCAGAGTTCAACGGCGGGGCGCATTACTAACCCCTCGGCGACTTGCGTACCGATGTGAGATTGGAAGCCATTGCGCGCCATATCAACAGCATAGGCCAGGCAGCCATGCCCGACGATTGGAACAACGTCAATATCCAACTTGGCCGCTATGTCCTCGACATTCTCTCGTGCTAGCCAGTTATCGTTAATCATCACATCAAACAGAATGAAACTGACACCATCAGGAATGTAGTTACCGCCGCCTTTTTGGATGCGCGCGCCGTAGCCCTCACCATAGAGTGTCATTTGCAAATCAGGATATAGGCTAAGGAACTTGCCAGGCGGGAACATCTCTTGTAACTTATTGACCAGAAAAGCGGGTATCTGCGCCCGCTCGGTACGGCCTCCGAGCACGATGCGCTCTCCGTCCCACCCGATTCGTATATTTGTTCCATCTACTTTTTCAGTAAAGACCCACTCGTTATTTGCTAGATATTCAAACTCTGGCCGGGCAAACTCCTTGAGCAGTGTTCGGTACTTTGTTGCTGGATCACGCAGATATACAGTTTGGATTTTCGGGTACTTGTTCATTATACCTCCTCGACTATTATCTCCACGCGCGGCCTGACGCGGTCGAGCCGCTTCCAGATCACCGCGTGAACTATCTGGTTATCATCAGTCAACACAACGCCTTGCAGCGCGTCCACGATCGCTTTCGTGAGATTGTCAAAGTCGGCGCGGCGCAGGTTCTCACGATAGAATGTCAACTGAATTGCCAGCGGGCCTGTCATCGCCGGTTGCTTCCAGGCCAACGCCGCTGCCATTCTCACCCTCGCCTCATACTCCCTTGTGCGCTGCGGCGTGTACGCATGCCCGTTCACGACACGCGGGCGGCCCTTCGGGATCGGGTTACCTGGCACGGTTAGACGGAACTTTTCGTGCCTGGCGCTGTATGGTATTCGTTCTTCTGTCACTGTTCGCCTCCCAAGTTGACCAACTTTCCATTTTGTACTTCCGCGCGAAACGTGCTACCGTTTCGCCGGACAATCCTAAAAAGCGTACCATCGGCCAGGTCACTATAATCAATCATTGAATCTACATCGTGCCGATTGAACCGTGCGCCAGATGAAAATATATCTGCCGGATCGTATAGCAACACGATTTTGCCTCGGTGTGCTGTCTGGCGGGGGCCACGAGTGCGCGAGATGATTTGCTCAGTAGTTGAGCGGTTGACGCCCAGGAGGCGCGCGATCTCAGCGGGTGGCACTTCGTGCATATCTAGCGTTAAGATACGCTTGCGGGTGGCGTTGGGGATGGGTGTCATTGTGGCTCCTTGATGAAACAAAGTACGTCTTCATAGTCAATACGTGGACTTCCTTTATTCTCTGCTAAACGGCGGAAAAACGACTTACGCTCAACCGTCCTCACATCCAGTCCGCCGTCCAGCGTATGCTGCGCGCCGCGATCCTCGACCAGCCATGCCTTATGGTGATGTATCCAAGTGAACCCGACGGCCTCGCATAGTTGCGCCCATTGCAAAGGGAAGTCAACTATCTCTTTATTGCGTACAAATCTTTTGCAAACGAAAATCGCATGAGCATTGGGCGCAAGTACTTCATACACCTGTTCCAGTATCTCCCGCGACGCGGCCCAGAACGTGGAGCCTGTTTCTTGGCCCAACTGACCGGCAGTATTTCCATAGTCACCAGTTACAATACTACCGCCGCGCCGTGTACCATCTGCTCTCATTCCATGACTAGTAGTGTCATTGGCCTTTGACTTGTTTGTCAAAGATTGCTCAAACGGTGGCGAACTCAAACAAAGATCCGCTCTCCCCGTCACCGCGCCCGCCTCCAGCGCCTGCGCATGATCGCCGGGGGGCATTTGAGCCAACTGCGCCTCGTTGCCGCTATAATTACCAGTCGAGAATGACCGCTCAGTATAGCGCCGATCATATTTCTCCTCCAATTGTTTGACAATCTTCAGTCCGCCAGCACCGCGCCCGTCTTGCGCCAAGTTGCCTTGCCAGGGAGGCGAAGAAACAGCCAGCGCCGCCTCGAAGCCGGTGTCGGGCAGGTTGCCGAGGTTGGCAGAGCATTGATAATGCCCGCCGAGTCCACATTGCGCTCCTGGACCATCTGGGTTGCGTCCTATACTTTCATAATGGTTGCACATAAAAGCCTTGTCGCGTGTTCCCTCACAGTTGACAAAGGGTGGACTTGAAACGCAGATCCGTGCCCGCCCCAGCACCTCGCCCAGCCGCCGCGAGTCACCTTGCACAATGACCGCACTGCCCCAGTTCGGCATCTGTGCAGCATAGCGGTTGTTCCACAGGTCTATGTTATCCTGTGCAAGGGCACAGAAACGCTCTTCCAATTCCACTCCGATCCAGTGTAGCCCACGTCGCATTGCTTCCAGACCGCCCAGGGCCACGCCTCCAAACGGATCAATGACCACGCCCCCGGGCTCAACCCAGCCCTCATTGACAGCGTGGGCATAGATGCGCCGAATGAGGGAGCGAGAAAACTTCGCTGGGTGACAGAATGCCTCTGGTACTATGATGCCTGTCCAGCCTTCACCGTAGCATTTTAGCCAGTCATCGGAGATGGGTGTCATTGGCACACCGCTACCACCACATACTCGATAGCCACCATCTTGGTGCTTCTGCCTCAATACCATGCGTCTTACAGAATTCAACCAGGAGACCATATTCGTCTTGCGTGACAGTCATTTCACTTGGCTTTATTTCCTCTGGATAGCCCCTGGCAGCCCTCCTGACTGTCCTTGGTATTGCCAAAATGTACATCGGATAGTCACCGCTGCAATGACGTACCAACTCAACTGGCAACAGGTGAGCGTTTTCGAAATCCCGCCTTGTTTGGTGGTATTCATTGAATCTTTCATCAGAGGGCTTGATACCTCCCAGATACTCGCCATCACTACCATATATCTCAAACGGAGGCTTGTACTTATGTACTGCGCAAATCCACCATCCCTCTATGTCTCCATCGTATTCATCCGAATCCCACGGGAATTCTTGCCCATCCTCAAATGCTATGCCAAAACAAATCTGTCCGTCTGTAGATACTCCCATCATTTTCTCCTTTTTTAGTTTGCCTTTGTCTCTTCGTCTGGTACTCGCTCATCCCTTTGACCACCTGATGCTCAGGTAGATGCAGAAAATGAGCATTGCAATCGCCGCTACAGTAGTTGCCCCGGCATAGAACCCACCTATCCAGCAGGGCATCATGGCGCGCCTCCGCTGAGGAGGACGATGGCGATGATGAGGACGATAGCGATAAGCGTGGACATGATAAGAAAATCTTTCCAGTCTCTGAGTGTCATTTTTCTCTCCTGTTAGGAAACTGTTGCCAGGCGCGACCGTCGAGCAGATGACCGGCGGCTTTTTTGCTCGCCTTAGCCAAAATAGCAATGTGTTCTCCATGCGCTTCCATCCAGCCGTCAAAAACCTCACCTGCGAGATTGAGGCAGACATGCTTACTATTGAAATGGTAATCACCACCGCAGCCATGTTCATTAGGAACCCAACCACCCCACTGCTTTAGAAAATAGGCTATTTTATTCTCTTGACAGAAGTCCCGCGTCGCCCTGTGCCAATCAGGATGTGACGGCCTAGCCCCTGGCCCACTTTCACCCCCAGAAATTATTTGTGAAACAAACTCCCAACCCGTCCAGTCTATCGGTCCAAGGGCAGGCTCGTAGGAGACGAACTTGACGGCGGCAGGGCATTGCCACAAGTATTCACGTCGCTCATCCGCTGTGGCTTGGTTCTCGACACTGACGCCGAGCCAGACATTGGGCAGGGCATGCGCATGGTACTGCGGTGAAGAGTAATACTGCCTGTTATTAAAATACTCTAACATCCGCTCTGGCTGCTTTGTCAATACCTGAAACGTATGTAATCCATTGCACGCCGTCATGGTAAGAAACACTAAATCTATGAACTCAAATGGCACGCCCTCGTGGAATAAGTCTCCCATCGACGCGACGAAAACCCGACGCGGCTTCCGCCACCGTAGCGGCTGATCCAACACATCATGATTGAGCCTCACCTTACCCGTCCACTTGGCCTGGCCGTCTTTGATAGTCGCCAAGCCCTCATATCGTGGATGGCGTCTCAACCTGGTGGCTGCCATTCGCGCGGCGTAGCAGTTGTCACAGCCCGGGCCTCCGGCGTGGGAGCAGCCTGTTACAACCGGCCATGTTTCGTCAGTCCATTCTATTTTACTTGGCATATCAATTCTCCTTTGTCTCTGCACCGTCGGCTACAGGCTCAGGGGCGGCTATTCCCATTGAGCACCTCCACCTGGCTGCCTCTTTACCGTGCACGGCCTCAATAGCGCTGAGGCAATGTTCCCACCGCTCAGTGCCACTTCCCTTTATTCCGTTCGTCCACGGTTTCCAGTCTTCGACCCCTGCCTGGACCTTGCGCCTTGCCTCGTCAATTCCAAGACAGGTACGGCAGAGCCCGAGAGCCTCGTCCTCCGTCATGTTCATACTGGTAAAATCGCCCGCGATATCAAAGAATCGCGCTAGTCTTCCGTTGGGCTGTTTCACTATATGCCAGGCCATAATCTCTCCTTTACAGGCTCAGGGGCGGCGGGGCTATCTCAGCCTCTAGCGCCCGTCTCATCTTGCCGCTTGCCAATTCCAACACCTTGCGTACTGCCGGAAGCATCCTAGACTGCGCTTGCTCCCGCTTCACCAGCATATCGTAGGCTTGTACGAACCGTGCGCGATCCGCCACGGCGTTTGTGCTCATACACAACGTGCGCCACCCGCCCACGCCGTCGACCGCGCGCTTTATCAGCGGATGGCTAAACTCAGGCAGGCGGGCGTGCCCGTGAGTGCCGAATCGCTTAGTAACCTCTGCCCAGGCGTCCCAGGCAGTTGGTACACCGGACTGGCGGTCGAGCAGGTCAAAGGCGCAACTGCGGATCTGGCCTGCCGATGGACACCAGGGCGAATCTTCTGTGACCAGTTGCAGGATTGCCGCCTTGACCAGGTCTACCGGAAGGTCGCCCAATATCTGGTAGTACACTTCTATCGTCTCCGGTTCCAACGTAAAACGTGGGTAGGCATTATTCAAGAATTGCATTAACTGGCGAAACTCAGCGGGCGCTATCATGGAGGGCCTCCTATACCGGCCTCCTGCCGACGGGCTAGCCATTCATCGGGGGCACTGCGGGCGCCGTTCTTGCGCTGCCCTCCCTCTCTCCACGCCTTAAATTTGCCCCACGTCTCCCTTACCTGTGCCGGCCGAGGTGCGTCGCCCTTTTTGCCACGCCAGTCGTTGGCGTACCACCAGGCGGCGAAGGGCTCCATATCGGCAGGGGTTGCGCCATCCTTGCGTAATATCTTCTCGGACTGGTTAAGTTGATTGCGTTGCGTACCCGTGAGAGTAGTTAGATTGATCTGGCAAATACCTGCCAACGCCGAGAACATAGCACGTGCTGCTTGTTGTTTTGGCGTAGGCGGCTTCTGAGATTTACGCTTGGGCTTTGCCTTGGGAGGTGGAGGGGCGTTAGCCGCCGAAGGCGTCTTTATGTCATTTAAGTTAGATTCAATTAGATTAGATTCAGATTCTATTGTAGGCTCAGTCTCCTGTTCAGGTGGTTGTTCAGGTGGTTGTTCAGGTGAACCGTCGCCGCTGTCATCCTTCCAGTTCCTTTCAACGTAGTCGTTTTTTATCCTGCATCGGATCCTATCCTCCCACCCGTCGGGCGGTGCATATCGACTCGGCCTTGCCCATTGCGGCTTCTGATATTCCCACCATCTGACAATCTGGTAAAGCATCCGATTGCGCCCATCTTCCTCATACAGAATTATCATTTCTTGGGCCAGCATCTCTTGTAATGCACCATTGATGGTATCCGGTGTTAGTTCGTTGACATTTGGGCAGACATGCCATTTAACTACGTCGGTATCGGCTACGCCGCGCCCTTGATCATCGCTGGCCGCCAGGAGCATCGGCCACAGAACCTTGGCGAGTAATGGCAGGCGGCCATAGGAGATAGACTTACCGAGTTCATAAAGGAGTGCTTTTGACATTATTAACCCTTTCCCCTTCCGGCTGTAATTGGCCCACTGACATCTGCATAGGTTCTCCCGTTGCAAATATCCCATGCCGTGGATTCAGTGACGCCGTACTTCTCACCTAGTTTTCTGAATATAGTGCTATTATTAGCACGTTCTATTCGCATTGCCATTACATCATCTATGGATATTCCTGTTCGCCCCGTGGCCGCCCGTGGCTGTATTGGCCCTCCAGTATCTGGATAATACTCCCCCCCACAGATGCGGCTTACGTAAGATGCGCTGATACCGTACTTCTTGCCTAAATCTCTAAGCGTGATGTCGCTATTGGCTCGCTCTATGCGCATTGCTATTATTTCATCTGTAGTAATACCACCAAATCGACCAGCAGTAAACGGGCCTCCAACGCATCTATAGGTTCGCCCTCGGCAAAGACCATAAGCATTGGCAGGCTTGATATTGAATGATTGGGCTAGCGACACAATGCTTTCACCTTGCGCCCGGCGCTCGCGTATTTCAATAACTTGGGCATCCGATAAACTGAGGCGGTCTCGCATATTGCCAGCAGTAGTATCATAGCGAAGGTTTTCCAGGCGGTCGTCGCCAGGATTACTATTATTATGACATACTTCCATTCCGCTAGGACATGGGCCGACAAAGGCCAACAGGACAAGACGTGCAACTCTTTTGAAGTAAGATTGCCCGTCGCGCCGCAGGTTCACGCCTCTATAGCCCGGCCCCTTGCGCCTTACAGCAGGCTTCAGTAAATGAGGGATCAAATGAAATTTACCTCCACCTCTTCTGCGATAACTTTTTACCTGTCCCCAATTGCTAACCTCATAACCTGCAAAGCCTGGTATTGCCCTCCACATTTCAATTGTCATTGTGTCTCCTTAAAACAAAAGACCACTTCTTTGCGTGAGCCGGTCCCCAGGTCGGCTTAGGCGAGCAGATGCGAACACCATGCACGACGCACCGACCCACGCAAAACAGTGGTCTTGCACCTGCTACTATTGCGCCCTGGGGTGGGCAAGTTACTTGTTAATCTACACTCATATTATATACCCAAACCTTCAATTTGTCAAGACTTAGTTGTAAACTCTTCACTCCCCCCGCCGCCCGCCCCCGATGCGCTGGGGGCGGGCGGCAGAGGTCATCCTGCCT
>JGI24724J26744_10002227_pt1 | contig 12940 bp, 15 predicted proteins | sample Cruoilmetagenom7_FD_26744 | JGI IMG/M metagenome (IMG submission 26744)
GTTATGGGCGACGCCCAGGCCGCATCCCACGCGCTTTGGGGGCCGACAGGATGCGCCGCCAAAGACGTTACCGAAATATCGACGACAACTTTCATGAAATCACCATTGCATGAATGCCCGAAGCAGTTGTGCCGGTCACATTTACCCGGCGGGTGCCAACCGGCAGAATGGAATTGTCGGCCACGGACACCGAACGGCTGCCGCCACGGACCGTTAACAAAGAAACGATGCCGCCTGTTTCAACATACAGGGCGACCGCAACGTCGGTCATGTCGGTCACGTCATCCGGGGTCACTGGAATAATATCGGTGGCTGGGCCGGAAAGGGATGAAGTTCTGTTTTCAAACGGGTTGGTCAAGATAAGACTCCTTGAATGTCAGATTGCGAATGTCGGATTGCTCAAACGGATTGCCCCGGCGTATGCCGGGTGCACATCAAAAATTAACTCTTTCGGGAGATGGGGCAGACGCTAGCAAGCGAGAGTGAAATTTCGGTTAATTTGACTAAACAAAAACACAGTTTTTTGTGGTTGCCCGATACGAGCGTTCATTTTTCCGCGTGGCTCAGGCGGTAATGAACTTGATCGTGCCATCGGTTGCAATCACCGCCGCGCTCAGCCGNCCGGAATGGAAAGCACCNGTATCAACCGCTATCCGCGCGTTTTTCACATTTGCGCGGTCCTGTATCCAATGCCCATGTGCCACCCAGATATCATCGGTTCGCCGATCACGCAGAAACCTTGGATGCCCCCAAAGAAACGCCTCGTTTTCCTGATCAGGACATCGAGACCATCGGATCAGGGCCAGCGTGGGTTACAACCAAATTTCCCGACTGCCACCAAAGTTTCAGCGACTGCAACCACTCTAGTTTTTCGCGACCCAGTTCTGCTTTCAGAGCGGCCTGAAGGCGTTCGAAACTGTCTTCGCCGGGGTCATCAGAAACAGAAATTCCAAAACTGCGAAGGGTTTCAATGCCGCCGTTTCTTAACCAGCGTTTGCCTTGGGAACTGGGTGCATCGATAAACCCAAGCATCATTGCTTCGTGGTTGCCCATCAGACATATCGCGCCGTCACCCAGCGCTTTCAGCTGCGCCAAAACACCCCGACTATCAGGTCCACGGTCAATATAGTCGCCAACAAAAACCCGTTTCGTATCCGGGTATTTTGTGTCCAGTTTTTCCAGCAGTGACCCGAGCAAATCCAAACGCCCGTGAATGTCACCGATAACGGCAACTTCAGTTGTCGGCGCCAGCGCGGGCACCGCATCGTTTTCCTGATTGAGCGTCTTGGGTTTACCGCGAGCCGGGTTCTTTTGAGCAAACCAAGATCGGATCGTAAACAACATCATCTCACCAAAATTCATCAGCAAATCATCTGCTGGATTGAGTTTGAGACTAGGCCAACGATCCAACGATGTCTGCAATCGTGTATTTGATTGTCAGCAACTCTGTTGAAAAGGCTCTTGGCATTCTCAGGAACGGCCGCATAAATGAAGCTCACACTCAGAATACTGCAAGTCAGGACAATCCGCTATGACGATCTATTCCGTGCTGGACCTATCTCCAATTGTCGAGGGCGGCACACCTGCTGACTCTTTGCGCAACACTCTGGAACTTGCACAACATACCGAACGGTTGGGATTTAAGCGGTTTTGGCTGGCCGAACATCACAATATTCCGGGCATCGCCAGTGCTGCCACCTCGGTGGTTATCGGCTATGTGGCGGCAGGAACCTCGACCATCAGGGTTGGCTCGGGTGGTGTTATGCTGCCCAACCACGCACCGCTGGTCATCGCCGAACAATTCGGAACGCTGGCAACGCTGTACCCCGACCGGATTGATCTGGGCCTTGGCCGCGCGCCCGGAACGGATATGGGAACTGCGCGCGCTTTGCGTCGCGGTATGGAACAGGCCGACACCTTTCCACAGGACGTCATCGAGCTGATCGGCTATCTGGACGATGTTGCACCCGACGCCCGCGTGCGCGCTATTCCCGGACAAGGCACAAAAGTGCCGATCTGGATATTAGGTTCCAGCCTTTATGGCGCGCAACTGGCCGCGCATCTTGGGCTGCCCTATGCGTTTGCGTCCCACTTTGCGCCCGCTGCTTTGGAACAGGCAGCAGCGATCTACCGGCAACGATTCCAGCCCTCGGAATTTTTGGAAAAACCCTATTTCATGCTCGCCGCTAATGTTTTTGCGGCGGACGATGAAAAGACGGCGGCCTTCCTAAAAACCTCGGCGCAGCAAAGCATAATGCGGTTGCGCAGCGGCAATCCCGGACCTTTGCCGCGCCCGGTGGCCGACATCAGCGCCCAGCTTGACCCAGCCGCGATCCAAATGGTGGATGAGGCGCTTTCCTGCTCGGTCATGGGCACACCTGACATGGTCGTTGGAGGAATTGAAAAGTTAATTGCAAAATACACACCGGACGAGATTATTTTTAACGCAGCTATCCACGATCACGCCGCNAGGTTGCGGTCCTTTGAGATCGCCGCCGGGGCAATGCAATCCATCGCANCTGGGGNATAATCTGGGGAATGGTGCCGCTGAAGGGACTCGAACCCCCGACCTTGTCCTTACGAAGGACCTGCTCTACCAGCTGAGCTACAGCGGCACTTGGGCGGCTATTAGCACCCTGCAACAAAGGTGTGTAGCCTTAATCTTTGTCCCCCGGATCATCCGGCATGTGAACAACACCCTCTGAGGGTTTTTCAGGCTCGACCTCATCGACAGCTTCCGTTTCGGGCAGCCCAACAATAAGCGGCAGCATTTCGCTCGAGGCCGGCATTGCCACCTCGCCTTCGACAGGAATTTTCCAGGACATCGTGTCAAAGCCGTTGCAGTTGTTGCAAACCGGGGCCCATGCGCTGTGAACTGTCTGGCAGTTTTCGCACACCCACTGCGGGCCGCGTGACGCTGTGACAGCGCGGGTCAGCCAGCCGCGCACGACGTCATCCTTGCTGCCTTCGCCACGCTCAATCGCCGCCATTATAGCAAGCGATCTTGCGGTTGGGTCGGTTTCAACCAACTCGCCGATGGATAGTCTGGCCGCCGCATAATCCTTGGCTGCAATATGCAGTTCTGCCATCAGCATTCGTGCTTCGGGGTGGTCAGGATCGCTTTTGATCAGGCCCTGAAACCGCTTGATGCGAGCGTTGGCTTCTTCCTCTGGCATGATGCTGGCAAAGGCGGCCGCAATGTCTGGATGGGGCTGAGCCTCCCATGCGGTTTTCAGCACCCGGCTCGCATATCGCGACCGACCGTCGGTGATATAGGCCTGCGCCGCCATCACTGCCGCCGGGATCAGATCCGGCGACAATCGGTTGGCTTCGATTGCTTCCTGGCGTGCTTCAATCGTGCTGCCGGTGCGAAAAACCTCGCGGGCTTGGGATAGGGCCAGAACCGCGTCGCGGCGTTTGTGAACATCGCGCGGCAGGGCACCGTGGCGCTGTTTGAGCGCCAGCGTTTCGCGCGCACCTTTCCAGTCTTCCTGTTCAGCCTGAAGCCGCAACAGGATATCCCCGGTTTCCGTGTGGCGTGGTTTTAACGCAAAAGCACGCTCGGCCAGTTTCATCGCAACTTCGGTTTCACCGTCTTCCAGCTTTTGTTTCATAATACCGCGCACACCGACGAAACGGGTCCGGTCATCTTCGAGCAAGCGCTTATAAACCTCGGTGGCTTTTCTGCGGTCACCGGTCATCTCGGCCGCCTGAGCAGTAATCAAATTGGTCAGTTCAGGCCTGCCTAGGTATTTTTCGGCCTTAGCCGCCTTAGACATCGCNACACGCCCCTCGCCCGACGCAAGTGCTGTCATTCCTTCTGACAAAGCCTCAAACCCGCGCCGTTCGCGGTTTCGGTTGAAATAGCGCGACAGGGCGGTTTCATCACCGTTCAGAAAACGGACAATAGCCCCCAGAAAGCTCAGGATTTTCAGAACAAGCCAAAGGGCAACGAGCAAGACAATGACCGCGACAACACCCTGAAGCGGTCCCAGATTGAACTCGGTGTTGGCTATGGCGATACGCAGACCGCCGCCGCTTTCAGACAGATAACCCGCACCCAGAGTCAGCAGGGCAACAGCCGTGATGAAAAAGATAATTTTGAATAACGACCAGATCATTTACGCCACCTACTCATTCACTAAACCGGCCAGAACTTTGGCCGCCCCGACCGCCGCCTGACGGGCACGCGCGGTTTTGATCCACCCCGCCATTTCGCTTTTTGCAGCCTCGGGCAAGCTTTCAAGTTCCGACAATGCCCCGGCAACATCGCCGGATTTCAACGCCGCTTGGGCGCGCGACAGCACCGCGTCTGCATCGTCACCGTCCTTTGGTTCCAGCGATCGAGCGCCCAATTGCGTGCGCAAGAACGCCGTGAACCGATCCGTTTGCCCGGCCTCTGCCTGGGCCCGGATTGCGGCATTCAGCGCTGTTCGCGCATCGTCCGGGAACGTGTTTTGCAACCCAGCCAGCGTTGCAACGCCGCCCGACGCCATTGAAAGATCGGCGGGGATTTCAATTCCCAACCCGGACAACTCTGCCAGAGGCCGAGAAATCTGCGCCGCTGTCCAATGCGGCCTGAACCCGGGCCAACAGTGCCCGCTCAACTGCGGCCTCGTTGCTTTGTGACAACGTCTTACCCACGGCAATTGCATCCGCCTGCGCGGTTTCAATCCGGGCCAGTTCGGTTTCCAACATCTTACGCATTGCAGATAATTCACGCTCATAGGCAGCGACTGCATCTGCGGTTGCACCAACTTCGGGAATGGGGCGGTTTTCCAGATCGGTGATCCGTGCGCCCAACTGCCCGGCAACAGCCGACAGTTCCGCAACCTGGTCGTAAACTGCGGCGAAATCTGCCCTAAGCTGGTTCACATCCCCCTGCCCCGCCAATTCAGATTGGGCCCCTTTGATATCCGCCAACTGCCCGCGCAAGGCTGCAAGCGCGCTGTCTTGTTCGCCTACCTGCCTTGCCAGTTCATCCGTCTGGGATGGTCCGCTTGCAAAAGGCCATATATCGTTTTTTGTGTATTGCGCGGCGCCAAAACCAATTGCTGCCGCTACAATTCCGCCCAGCAGCATCACACCAAAACCGCCACCTTTCGGCTGGCTCGGCTTCGTGGGTGCGGCTGTATCGACAGTGCTCTTATCCGGCTCAGGGGTTTCCGCCACGCCTTCAAAATCAGCCTGTTCCACCTCGGCCGACACAAGATCCACATCTTCTGGTTCTACTTGTGTTTCTTTTGAATCTGCCAAAACCTTGCCCCCTTTAAAAACCCTAACCCGCAAAACAGCGGCAGTGCCGCTATCCGAAACGTATAGTCACGCCAGCCGGCCCTCAAGGTGGGCAACCAATAAGTCGCAGTATTTCTTGCAACATCGCCTGCCCATCGGGTGTCTTAACGACGACCGAGTGCGCCGGTTTAGGGCCACTCCATGCGGTTAGGGTTGCCTGACTGATTGCCACCAACGTGATTTCACCCTTCACGAGCATCCCTTGCAGCTCCGCTGACAGAACCNCNGCAGAGCGCGGTGAAAACAATGGTAAAATGACTGGTGCAGCCGATGCGAGTGCACCTTTGGCCGCCGGTGAAAGATGACATGAATCCTGCTCGTAACAAACGCATGAATCAGTCTCTATTCCGTAAGAAACCAGCCTATTGCCGATATCACCTGCTGTGTGTCGCCCGCGAAGATGCAGCAGTTTCCCCTTGGGTTGCATGCGTCGGATCAACCCAACCAGAGCATCTGCATCAGGCGCCAAACCAATGACAGAAATTCCCCTGAGGCCGGCCTGCTCTGCGGTCTTTTCGCCGACGACAAAGGCCTTTATCCCGCTCAAATCAAGACCGCTTGCAGCGGTGACAGCATTGCGCGACGTAATGATCATCGCGTCATAGTTTTCCACCTTACAATCTATCTGAATCTGGCGAATTTCCAGAACCGGCGAAACGATCACCTGTGTTTCGGACCCCAACAATTCACGAAATGCGTCGCCCTGGTGGATCGGACGGGTAAGAATTATGATCGGTTTGGGCTCAGGCACGGGGCGCTCATACGGTTGTAAGGCTGTTGGTCCGGTGTTACCTGCCAGTGACCCCCCGCGCAACAGGCCGGATGATGACCAAAACGCTGACAATCCTAGGACTTGAAAGCAGCTGTGATGACACCGCAGCCGCCATTGTTCGCCATACCCCGGGCACCATGCCCAATATCCTGTCGTCCATCGTCGAGGGTCAGAATGACCTGCACGCCAGCTTTGGCGGTGTCGTTCCCGAAATCGCCGCCCGCGCCCATGTCGAAAAATTGGACATTTGCACAGAACAGGCTCTAACTCAGGCCGAATTGGCGTTTTCTGACCTGGACGCCATCGCCGTCACCGCGGGTCCAGGGCTTATCGGTGGGGTGCTGTCGGGCGTCATGTTCGCCAAGGGTCTGGCCACCGGAACCGGTCTGCCTTTGGTGGGTATCAACCATCTTGCTGGCCACGCCTTGACACCGCGTCTGACCGATCAACTGGCATTTCCATATCTTATGCTTTTGGTGTCCGGCGGTCATTGCCAGTTTCTGATCGTCGAGGCTGCCGATAAATATACCCGCCTTGGTGGCACAATCGACGATGCCCCGGGTGAGGCGTTTGATAAAGTCGCCAGATTGCTTGGGCTGCCCCAACCCGGCGGCCCCGCCATAGAAAAAGCTGCCAAGTCTGGTAACCCGAACCGGTTCCGTTTTCCCCGTCCGCTTTTGGATCGCCCCGGATGTGATATGTCGTTTTCCGGTCTTAAAACCGCGGTTCTTCGCGAACGAGATCGCCTGATCGCAGAACATAACGGATTGCGGCAATCAGATCGCGCCGATGTCTGCGCCAGCTTTCAGGCCAGTGTCGCTGCGGTTTTTGCCGAGAAATTGCGCCGCGCAATGTCACAATATCTTGCGTCCAGCCCGGCCAAGCCAGCCTTCGCGATTGCTGGTGGTGTTGCGGCCAATTCTGCAATTCGCACCGCGTTAGAGACTGTTTGCGATGATTTCAACATCCCTTTCACCGCACCGCCGCTTGATCTTTGCACCGATAATGCGGCGATGATTGCATGGGCGGGGCTAGAACGGTTTCGCGCCGGGCATCGTGACGACATGTCCCTGTCAGCACGTCCACGCTGGCCGCTGGACAACAGCAGCCCGGCCCTGCTCGGGTCCGGCAAAAAGGGGGCTAAAGCATGAATGATATTACCGTGTTTGGCGCCGGTGCATTCGGCACAGCATTGGCAATTTCGCTGGCGCGGGATGGGCGCTCGGTGTCGTTGGTGGCGCGCGACGCAGGCCACGCCAAAGAAATGGCCAAGACCGGCGAAAACTCTGCCCGTCTGCCCGGCCATCGCTTTCCGGACCTGCTGACACCGACCACAGACACCTCGAACCCTGCTCCGATCTGTCTGATGGCCGTTCCCGCACAAAGCCTGGCAGGTTATCTTGATCAAATCGCGCCAGACTTGGCCGATTCCTCGATTGTTGCCTGTTGCAAGGGCATTGACCTGACGACGGGTCTGGGTCCGACTGCGATTATCGGCAAATCCTGTCCCGATGCTATCGCGGCGACCCTGTCGGGGCCAAGTTTTGCGGTCGATATCGCCGCTGGTCTGCCGACAGCGTTAACGCTCGCCTGCGCCGACAGCTCTGATGCTGCGCGTTTGCAAGCCATGCTGTCCACCAACAATCTGCGGCTTTACACCAGCACCGATGTTATCGGCACCGAACTTGGCGGCGCGCTAAAGAATGTTATCGCGATCGCGGCAGGTGTTGCGGTCGGTGCCGGTCTGGGCGAAAGCGCGCGCGCCGCGCTGATGACCCGCGGTTACGCCGAAATGCAACGCTTTGCCCAAAGCTATGGGGCGGACTCTGCGACCCTGTCGGGTCTGTCCGGGCTTGGCGATCTTGTGCTGACCTGCACAAAAAAGTCTCGCAACTATTCCTTTGGGCTGGCGCTTGGAGCCGGGAAAACGACCGACACTTCAAAAACTGTCGAGGGCATAGCAACCGCCAAAGTAGTGTCTATCATTGGGAAAAAACGACGTATTAGCATGCCGATTACCGATGTTGTTGCCGCGCTGGTAGAAGATAAATTGACAGTTTCGCAGGCAGTTGAGATGTTGTTATCTCGCCCACTCAGGAAGGAATAGATATGCAATATTGGTTGTTCAAATCAGAAGCTTCAACCTGGAGCTGGGAAGATCAGGTTGCCAAGGGCGAAGCCGGTGAAGAATGGGACGGCGTGCGCAATTATCAGGCACGAAACAACATGCGACTGATGAAGGTCGGCGATTTGGGATTTTTTTATCTTTCGCAGAAAGAAAAATCTGTGGTTGGCATTGTCGAGGTTTGCGCACTGGCCCATCCGGACAGCACCACCGATGATGACCGTTGGGAATGTGTTGATATTCGCGCCGTTCAATCGGTGCCCACGCCAGTCACACTGGATATGTGCAAAGCAGATCAGCGTCTGGCGGATATGGTGCTGGTGAACAATACCCGACTTTCTGTCCAGCCGGTAAGACCGACAGAATGGGATATCGTACGCGAGCTTGGCGGCCTCTAGTAGATTTTCNTGTGGNTTTTTCGAAGCCCCCCGTAATCGCANAATATGGGGGCTTTTAATGGGGTTTTGGGGTATTTTGCGTCAGCACTTGGTAGAGGCATAATTGGGGCCCAAAAAAGCGGAGGGCCCCGACCCCCCGGGACCCTCCATCACCCCACGTGCTCCCTTAGCACCACACGCGTATGAATTAGGTCCCGGCCATACTGGCCTGATATCGACGACACTAGGGTGTCTGACGATTCCATGCAAACGGCAACTATTTACAATTATACAATAATTTCCGACAACCAANGCAGTAGTTGTCCTGTGGATATGGGCGCCCACCTTGGCAGGCGCCTCTTTTTCTTAAGGCCAAGCTTAACCGTAAACGGATTCTTTTCCGAAATGTTTGGTCAGCATGTAGTAGACAACGACACGGTACTTGTTGCGCTCTGACTTACCATAAGTCGTGATAACCGAGTCGATCGCTGTCATCAGCTCTGGCCCATCGGACAATCCAAGCTTCTTGATCAGGAAATTGTTCTTTACGGTTTCCAGTTCGCTTTCCTGTGTTGCAGCAACTGTCGAAGCATCAGCATTATATATTGCCGGACCGCATCCGATTGTGACCTTCGTCAACAAGTCCATATCTGCTGACATGCCACATTTGTTTTTTAGATCATCCGCATACTGCGCGATAAGGTCGTCGCGTTTTCCCATGTGTTTTCTCCCACCAGTTAACCGGGCACTACCCCGTAGATTACAAAGCCTTGATGTCGGCTCGGGTCGGACTGTAGCGGGTAAACTGGTTCGAATATAGGGAAAATTCCCCGATGAAACGCCAATGTCGGACGTCTTGTCAGGACAATGGCCGCCCAGGGGTGTCCCGGGCGGCCATAGTTTTCGTGAAAAGCTGCTTTAGTAGCGATAATGTTCCGGCTTGAACGGCCCTTCGGAAGTAACGCCAATATAGTCGGCCTGCTCTTTGCTCAGCGTCGACAGCTTCACACCGATCCGGTCAAGATGAAGACGCGCGACTTTTTCATCCAGATGTTTAGGCAGGATATAAACGTCGTTTTTGTACTCATCGCCCTTGGTCCACAGTTCAATCTGCGCCAGAACCTGATTGGTGAAACTGGCCGACATAACAAAACTTGGATGGCCGGTGGCATTGCCAAGGTTTAGCAAGCGACCTTCGGACAGCAGAATGATCCGGCTGCCCGAGGGCATTTCGATCATATCGACCTGATCTTTGATGTTCGTCCACTTGTGGTTCTTCAGGTTGGCAACTTGAATTTCGTTGTCAAAATGCCCGATGTTACCGACGATCGCCATGTCCTTCATTTCGCGCATGTGCTCAATGCGGATCACGTCTTTGTTGCCGGTGGTGGTGATAAAGATATCCGCACTGTCTGTGACGTCTTCTAGGCGGACAACCTCATAGCCGTCCATAGCGGCCTGAAGCGCACAAATAGGGTCTATTTCGGTAACTTTGACACGTGCGCCAGCGCCAGACAGCGATGCGGCACATCCCTTCCCAACATCGCCATACCCACAAACAACAGCAACTTTACCGGCCATCATCGTATCGGTCGCGCGGCGAATTCCGTCTACCAGCGATTCTTTGCAGCCGTACTTATTGTCAAACTTCGACTTGGTTACGCTGTCGTTCACGTTGATTGCGGGGAAGGGCAGTTGGCCCTGTTTTACCAATTCGTAAAGACGATGCACGCCTGTGGTGGTTTCCTCGGACACGCCTTTGATTGCATCGCGCTGTGCGGTGAACCAGCCGGGGCTTGAAGCCATGCGCTTTTTGATCTGTGCGAAAATCGCTTCTTCTTCCTCGGACGTTGGCACATCCAGCAGGCCGGTTTCGCCTGCTTCGGCCCGCGCACCCAACAAAATATAAAGAGTCGCGTCGCCGCCATCGTCCAGAATCATGTTGCAGGTGCCTTCCCCGAAAAGGAAAATGCGGTCCTGATAGTCCCAGTGTTCTGGCAATGTCTGGCCCTTAATCGCAAAAACCGGTGTGCCGCCTTGCGCGATGGCTGCGGCCGCATGATCCTGCGTAGAAAAGATATTGCATGACGCCCAGCGCACTTCTGCGCCTAATTCTACCAGTGTTTCGATCAGAACTGCGGTCTGGATTGTCATGTGCAAAGATCCGGCAATGCGCGCGCCCTTCAGCGGTTTGCTTTCACCGTATTCTTCGCGCAGCGCCATCAGGCCCGGCATTTCAGTTTCTGCAATATTCAGCTCTTTACGGCCGAACTCTGCCAGGGAAATATCTTTTACTATGTAATCGTTGGACATCCAGTCCGCTCCTTTGCACATCTTGTTTGCCGCTCGATAACACCGGGATGCGGTCTCGACAATGGTCGTGTTGGTTGGGTAACGTCCCGTGAACAATAACGGGAATACAATGAAACAACCGCGCGCTTGGCAACGAATGCTATCGGGTCGCAGGCTCGATTTGCTCGATCCGACGCCAGTCGACATCGAGATTGAAGATATCGCACATGGTCTGGCCTTTGTCGCGCGCTGGAATGGCCAGACGTTTGGTGATTTTCCCTATTCTGTGGCCGAACATTCCTTGCTGGTCGAGGCGTTGTTTACCCGGATGAACCCATCCGTGGCACCGCGCTGGCAATTGGCCGCGCTGCTGCATGATGCGCCGGAGTATGTGATTGGCGACATGATTAGCCCGGTTAAGGCCGCCGTCGGCCCGGGGTATGGTGAATTGGATGACCGGCTGGCGGCAGCCATCCACATCCGGTTTGGCCTGCCCGCACAGATACCGGCGGCGATCAAAAAGCAGATAAAACAGGCCGACAGGATCAGCGCGTGGCTGGAAGCAATNCANATNGCCGGTTTCAANCGGGAAGAAGCTGACAAATTCTTCCTTGTGCCAGATCATAGTCTAATTCAGGGAATTTCGATAGATTTGCGCCCACCCGTTGACGTCAGAACCGATTTCACCGCCCGCCATCACGAACTTTTGTCGGATATGGGTTAGGTAGTGCGGGTAACTGTTCGCCCCGCCGTTCCTGCCGATTTTCCACAGATGTCAGAGCTATTGAATCAAATCATCGCTGCGGGTGAAACCACCGCCTTGCAGACCCCGGTAACGGCAGACAATCTGCTAAAGTGGATGGATAAATTCAAAGGTCGCAATGCCTGGAATATTGCCCGGGATGATAGCGGCCGGGTCATGGGGTTTCAGTACGTTGAACCACATGTCGATTTGCCGGACGACGCGGGCGACATTGCCACCTATGTTCGTATTGGCGCGATCCAGCTGGGAATCGGATCAAAACTGTTTGAGGCAAGCAAACACGCAGCGAAAAATCTTGGGTATGTCTGGCTGAACGCAACCATCCGCGCCGACAATTCTGGCGGTTTGGCTTATTATTCATCGCGTGGGTTTCAGACCTGGACTACCGATGAAAATACCCCACTGTCAGACGGAACTATTGTTACGAAAATCAGTAAACGGTACGATCTGTGATCCGCAATATTAGTGTCTAACGCGGGCTTCTTTTGGCCAAAATGCGCTGCAACGTGCGCCGGTGCATATGCAGACGCCGCGCGGTTTCGCTGACATTGCGATCACACAGCTCATAGACCCGTTGGATATGTTCCCAACGCACGCGATCCGCTGACATCGGGTTTTCGGGCGGTGGTGGCAGCTCGGACCCCGAGGCCAGCAAAGCGTTCATGATATCATTGGCGTCCGCCGGCTTTGACAAATAATCCGTCGCGCCGATCTTGACGGCCGCAACGGCCGTTGCGATCGCACCGTATCCGGTCAGAACCACGATCTTGCTGTCGGGACGGCGCTCGCGGATCGTCTCGACCACATCCAGGCCGTTGCCGTCCTCTAGACGCAAATCAACCACGGCGTAGGCAGGCGGGCGGGCGGTTGCAAAAGCCCGGCCAGCGGCGACTGATCCGGCCATTTCCGGTTCAAACCCGCGCTTTTCCATCGCTCGGGCTAATCGGCGCAGAAACGGCTCGTCATCGTCCACAAGAAGCAGAGTTCTGTCGTCACCCAAGTCTGGTTTGTCAGCGTCGCTCATTTGGCATCTTTCTGAAGGCTTCCTGCCTCTTTATTCTGCCGTAAGCGCCGGGTCAAACCCGTCAGGACGCCTTGTCGATAAAGCAGGCCACTGTATCGGCCACTGCCTCGGGTGTCAGTTCACGCCGAAAGAACTCGACAAAGCCCTGTTTGGGCAACACCAGATAGGTCAGCGCCGAATGGTCCACCAGATAATATTCGTCCCCGGTGTCCTGCTTGCGATAGTAGGTTTTATAGGCCTGAGAGGCCGCCTTTACCTGTTCGGGCGAGCCGGTAAGCCCCAGCATATCCGG
>JGI24724J26744_10002231_pt1 | contig 12924 bp, 10 predicted proteins | sample Cruoilmetagenom7_FD_26744 | JGI IMG/M metagenome (IMG submission 26744)
ATATAGCAATTAAAAAAAATAAGACATTATATTTTAACCTTTAGGGTGCATTGAAAAACTCACGTATAAGAGGTCGTAAAAAAAGACTCCTCTAAAAAGTANAANGATACGGTAGATAATTCTACANACAGGTATATTCAGCCCTGATGGGATCTTTCTTAACAACTTCTAATACGTTAAAACAGTTTCAAACTGTTTAATCAGATTATACCTGTTGCGTGTCTGAAATCAGCATTCTTGAAATAGCTGAATAGTTATAACCTTTACTCCATTGTCATCTGGAAATGTCTGAAAAATATTAGCCTAACAGGTTTAATCTTCTAACAAAATTTGCCAGGAAGCCTTATTTTCAAGGTGCCCTTAAGCCTGTTTGCGCCAATCCTAAATTTTATAGTAATTTATGCCCTTAGGTGAAATTGAATAAATTAATTAGTTGTAAGATCTATTTGTAAAATGTTACATTAATTAAAATTGTGAGAAAATTATTAATACAGCTTTGCACAATATTAGCTACAAGAAATCAACTTAAGGCCACCTCTAAAAATTGCTTTTTGGCTCGATATCGGCGTTATGCTCAAACTTTAATCCTCGAAATACTTCTATGTATTCCTGCGGTTAAAATTTTCGCATGCCTTGACCTTGAACCAAAATTCTAATTTTTAGAAGTACCCTTAATTTCCTTTTGTGGACTTTTGTACTAGAAAGTCCAATTCACTTGTTTTTGCATTTATTATGAAATCTGACCTGTGTCTTATCTTAGGACACCTTAAAAAATTGCCTTTTCGCCAGATTACGATGTCGTTGCGAAAATAAAAAATGCTCATATACCCTGTGTATGCTGCGCTTTTTGATTTTCGCGCTCCTTGTCCTCAGACTAAAATTTTAATTTTTCAAGGCACCCATTAGATAAACTGATCACTTTATATATGAAAAAGATTACTTAATCATCATGAAAATAGAATTCATGCTTTTTACTAGGCGACAGAGGGTTGCCACGCCGCTATTTGAAATGAATTCAAATGGTATTTCTACCTCCACCTCTTGGAGGCTTGCCAGCCTGCCTGTGCATTCCGCACACAGGTGGGCCATTGAACCATTGATAGACTTTTTATAAGTCCATCAAATATAAATCAGCAATAGGTTATTTATGTTGATAGATATGGAAAATACAATAGGGGCATTTAAACAGGAAGTGTGGAAGAATGGAATATCAGTCAGCAATGAACTTTGGCCAAAACTGTTGGAATGGATCCAAGAGCATATTCTATCAGATTTTTTAACACAGATTACCAGGCAGGTTGATGAACTAGTTGACATTGATCCTGATTTATCAGAACGGGAAATCTTTGAAATGGCAAGCCGTTACATGGTCAGATTTCTAGACGCCCATTCTGCATCAGTAAGGATTTATGATCTACAAACAGGACAGATGCTTTCACAAGGATCATTTCCTTATAAGGAAGATGAGCGTGAGAACGTAATACCTTTGGATGGCAGTATCGCAGGAGAAGTCGTCAAATCACTAAAATCTATTATTGTACCTGATATACTTGAAGATCAACGTTATCAAAATAAAGATATCATTTATCGCAAGGGTGGGGCTTCCTTAATGGCTATTCCCCTTGATATCCAACGTTTTTATCCCCGTGAGCGGGATACTGCAGGTGTTATTCAAATCTACTACCTGGAAAGGGGGCGTACTTTTACAAATCTTGAAATCCAGGTAGCTAATCTAATGGCTAAACGATTGAGTTATGTTATTGCTCGAAAAAAAATCTTGTCTATGCATAGATCCAATGAAAAAAAAGAGCTTATTATACAATATATTTTTCGCATTCTTGGAAAACAAGGCGGAATCAAAATAGAAGAAATCTTTAATCGTTTGATGCCCGATTTGTCTGATATCGTAAACCTTCAGAGCTGTGCTCTTTTCTCTATTTCCAATAATCTTGAAGATGTTGTTCTGGAGGCAGGATATCCTGTATCAGAAGGCAGTTATCATAATATTGGTGTACGCTTTCCGGCCAAGAGTGAACCCGTCTTTGAAATACTTTTAAACCTCATGGATTATAGCGGGGATTCTATTTATGAAATTGTCTCTCAATCTTATCTGCTGATAGTGGATCCCCAACGGACAGAGTTAATGACAGAAAACCTAAAGCATTTCACGGCATTATATAATATTAATTCTATTCTGTACATACCACTTTATATGGATGGTAACATTACTTATTTTATGACCTTTGATACATTGGATCAGAGGCAGCCTTATCGGGATGATGAGATAGATGTTTTCTTGTTTTTAGGTCAGGAATTGATGAAGGCTCAAAAAATGAAATCTTATCTTAATGAAGTTGTGAGGACACCATTAATACAGCTTCGCACAATATTGATGAACTCGTAAAAAGGTCCATCAAATTTAAACCTTAAGGGTGACCTGAAAAATTAGAATTTTCGTCTGAGGACAAGAAGCACGAAAATCAAAAAGCGCAGCATACACAGGGTATATGAGCATCTTTTATTTTCGCAGCGATATCGTAATCTGGCGAAAAGGCAATTTTTCAAGGTGCCCTTAAATCAAATATAAATCAGCAATAGGTTATTTATGTTGATAGATATGCAAAATATAATAAAGGCATTTAAACAGGAAACGTGGAAGAATGGAATCTCAGTCAGCAATGAACTCTGGCCAAAATTGTTGGAATGGATCCAAGAGCATATCCTATCAGATTTTTTAGCACAGATTACCAGGCAGGTTGATGAAATAGTTGAGATTAATCCTGATTTATCAGAACGAAACATTTTTGAAATGGCAACCCATTATATGGTTAATTTTTTAGACGCCCACTCTGCATCAGTAAGGATTTATGATCCACGAACAGAACAGATGCTTTCATATCCACGAACAGAACAGATGCTTTCATACGGATCATTTCCTTATAAGGAAGATGAGCGTGAAAACGTAATACCTTTGAATGGCAGTATCGCAGGAGAGGTCGTCAAATCACTAAAACCTATTATTGTACCTGATATACTTGAAGATCAACGTTATCAAAATAAAGATATCATTTATCGCAAGGGAGTTTCTTCCTTAATGGCTATCCCTCTTGATATCCCACGTTTTTATCCCCGTGAGCGGGATACTGCAGGTGTTATTCAAATCTACTACCTGGAAAAGGGACGTACTTTTACAAATCTTGAAATCCAGGTAGCCAATCTAATGGCTAAACGATTGAGTTATGTTATTGCTCGAAAAAAAATCTTGTCTATGCATAGATCCAATGAAAAAAAAGAGCTTATTATACAACATATTTTTCGTACCCTTGGAAAAAGGGGTGGGATCAAAATGGAAGAAGTTTTTAATCGTTTGATTCCCGACTTAGCTGATATCGTAAACCTTCAGAGTTGTGCTCTTTTCTCTATTTCCAATAATCTTGACAATATAACTCTGGAGGCGGGATATCCTGTATCAGAAGGCAGTTATCATAATATTGGTGTACGCTTTCCGGCCAAGAGTGAACCCGTCTTTGAAATACTTTTAAACCTCATGGATTATACAGGGGATTCTATTTATGAAATTGTCTCTCAATCTTATCTGCTGATAGTGGATCCCCAGCGAACAAAGTTGGTATCAAAAAATCTCAAGCATTTCGCTGCCTTACATAATATTAATTCTGTTCTGTACGTACCACTTTATATGAATGGTGAAATTACGCATTTTATGACCTTTGATGCCTTGGATCAGAGGCAACGTTACAGGGACGATGAAATAGATGTTTTATTGTTTTTAGGTCATGAATTGATAAAGGCTCAAAAAATGGAGAGGCTTGATGATGCCCTCCATGATTTTAAAAATCCTGCTATTGCTATTGCTGGCTTTGCTCGAAGACTAATGAAACTGCTTGACCAGGACATGTGTGGCCAATCCAGGGATCAGATTATGAAGTATGCCGAAATATTAATGGAGGAAACCAGCCGTATTCAGGAGCTATCCATGAGTATTTACAAGGTTGGCGAGGAGCAGAAAGCCAATCTGACTAATATCTTAAAAAAACGCTTTGAAATTAATAAGGAGGCTATCCGAGAGCAGTTAAGGCAGAATATTTTTTTAAAAGAAGGTCCTTTTGTATCTGATCTTTTTATTTGTTGCCATGTAATCCATCTGGAACGTTTATTTGATAATCTGCTTAATAATGCTACAAAAGCGATTCCTATCCATGGTGGGCATCTGACTATTAGCACTTTTATTGATGAAGGATGTGCTTGTGCCAGGATAAGCAATACCGGACAGATCTCTGAAACAAATAGAATTAAGATTCTGGAAGGTGACGGGCCTGGTCGGGGATTTTATATTACTCATCGAATTATCCGACAATTGAAGGGTGAGATAAAAATAGACAGTGACAAGACGACCACTACCATACTTGTTAAAGTTCCTCTGTGTCATGATGTTTAAATAGTATTTCGTCTCGGACGGTCTCCTTGCTTAATAATTGATAACCTCGTAAAAGTTCATCAATTATTGATTATATTATATATAAATCAGGGATATCTCTTTTGATGATAAGGCAGAAGATTCTACTGGTTTCTTGAGTTACAATAAATATCCACAATATATTGGGCTTTTTCAAGATCCTTGCTTTTTGGAAGTTAACATCTGACAGGGCATCCCTGAACTTTTAAATACAGAGATTGATGGTAGCTGATGAGATTTGAATCCCATGGCCCTGCACCCATAAGGAAACTGAGATTCATGGGTAATAAAGAAGTGCTGGCAGAGGAAACAATTGACCTTTTTTTTGTCTTTAGAGATAATCATCTGATAAATCTGTATTTTGAAAGCAGAATTACATTTATTGAGCTACTTTTTTCTACAATGCAACTTGCGATAATTTTGAGAACCCTTTGAAAACTTCCCCTTTCGAAGACTGCGCTTATCTGCTCTATTTCGGCGTCAGGCCATCTGTCTATTATTGCAAAAAACACACCAAAGGCAAATCAAATAACGGTCAAATTAGATTGAAGTTCTGGATTAGTAAGATCTGGCAAGCTAGTTGCCTGTAGATGAGGAAAATAAATAAGATGAATAAAATAATAAACCAGATACAACCCCATGAATTGGCTTTTGATGTGGATGGAGTATTCGCGGATACTTTTAATGTCTTTATCAGTATAGTAAGGGATAAATACAATATTAATGTAAAATATGAGGATATTACCGAATATGATTTTTGGAATGTAATCGAAATAGATGAAGCTGTAAGCAGGAAAGTTATTCAGGATATCCTTGATAAGCCGCTTCAGATCGGTATTAAACCGATTGATGGTTCTGTCAAGATATTAACACGCCTGCTGAAAATTGGGCCGGTTCATTTTATTACTGCAAGAAATAATCAAAGTGCAATTATGGATTGGATTAAATATCATCTTGATTTGGATAACCTGGAATACATCAAAATAGATGCGACAGGAAGCCATCTGGAAAAACTTCCAATTCTTCTGGAGAATAATATTAAATATTTTGTAGATGACCGGCTGGAGACTTGTTATATCCTTGATAAGGCATCAATAACACCTATTATTTTTGAACAGCCCTGGAATCAAACAAAACATCCCTTTCAGACTGTTCACGATTGGTCTGAAATCTCTGATTTAATTGCATGGTAATGTTTATCGATGATTGACAAATGCTTTGTAATTAATTACAAATGGTATACTTGTTTATAAACCCCATGCCTTGGCGGGCATAACAAAAAATGAAAGCATTAAAACAGTTCTTTCATATAAAAATATGAGTGATAGGTATCTTGATTGTTAGGGAGTTTGAAATAAATTTATGAAATGCCCATATTGTGAAAAAGATTTTCCGGGTATTAAGTGCGGAAATTGCAATAAAATAGTTTGTCAGGGCGCTTATTGTATGGAATGCGGCTCTAAGTTGGGTGAAATTGAAGGCTTGGAGAAAACCATGCAGGATGAGGAGGATGTCTTTGATATTAAAAACAGGGTTCTGTGTCCGGATGGAACCTGTACAGGGATTATTGTGGATGGTAAGTGCATTGAGTGCGGTAAGCACGTAGATGTCTCTTCAATATAATCATCTTAAAGACTGATATTTAATGTATGAACTAAAAATAACTACACAATTCGCTGCGGCCCATCAATTAAGGGATTTTGAAGGCGATTGTGAATATTTGCATGGGCATAACTGGAAAGTAGATGTCTATATTACAGGAGAAGAACTGGCCTCTAATGGACTTTTGATCGATTTTAAAGTCATAAAAAATGAAACCAAACGGGTTTTGGATGGCTTGGATCATACATTTTTAAATGATTTAGAACCGTTTAAGATCCTGAACCCATCTTCAGAAAATATTTGTCGCTACATTTATAAAGCCCTCTCTAACAAAATCAATCAAAAAAGTGCCCGGGTTAGCAAAGTGACTGCATGGGAATCAGATTTTGCCTGCGCGAGCTATTTTGAACCCTGATACTCCAAAGGGAATATATCATCAATCTTCAAACTGTAAATCTCCAAGGGTATAAAAAAATCCTATGAAAGTTTATGCCTTTATTCCTGCCAGGTATGCTTCTACAAGATTTCCCGGTAAACCGCTTGCCTTTATTGCTGGACGGCCAATGATTCAACATGTTTATGAACAGGCCAAAATATGTCCTGAGTTCTCACAAGTTTTTGTAACTACTGATGATGAAAGGGTACTGGAATGTGTTAAAGAGTTTGGAGGCAACGTTATCAAGACCGAATTGGAGCACAATTCAGGCACTGATAGAATTTGTGAGGCTGCTCAAAAAACAGGATTAGCTTCGGATGATATTATAATTAATATCCAGGGGGACCAGCCAGTATTTGACCCTGCCATAATTCCTCTAATGATAAAACCACTTGTTGATGACATAAATATTTCCATGACAACCGTCAAGTGGCTGATCAAGGATATTGATAGTCCTAATAATTCCAATCATGTCAAGGTCGTTACTGACCACAATGATTTTGCTCTCTATTTTTCACGTTATCCAATTCCCTTTTATCGTGATCATCAACCCAAACCGGTTTTTTATAAACATCTGGGTTTTTATGGTTATAGAATGGAATTTTTAAATAAATTCACAGCCTTGTCAGAGGGTGCCCTTGAGGCAGCCGAAAGATTGGAACAACTAAGGGCATTGGAATATGGCTTTAAGATAAAAGTAATAGAAAGCCTCTTTGACTCTCTTGAGGTTGATATTTTTGAGGATATCAAAAAGGTGGAGCACTATATTAAGGAACGCGGAAAATCATAAAAGCATCTATTTAACAACTCCTTTCTTCCCTTATCTCATTGCATTTAACCAGGTTATTTTTCACAAGTATAAAACGGGTATCAAATTGTGTCAGTTAAAAAAATCTGGAGAGTTGCGACTCCAATATCAAAAACTTTTTTAAAAACACTCAGTAAACAAATAACGCCTCTCCAGGCTCAACTCTTGTCAAACCGGGGGCTTACCGGTAAGGAAGCGATAAACAAGTTTCTCTCCCCGCGTCTGGATACAATGGCCGATCCAATGCTTCTTAAGGGTATGCCTGAGGCCATAGATATTATTATAAGCCACGTTTTTAACAATAAAAAAATATTGGTTTATGGTGATTATGATGCTGATGGATTAACTGCAACGGCACTTTTGCAGATTTTTTTTGCAGAAATAGGCTTTCCGGTTCTGGCTTTTTCGCCAAATCGTTTCCAGGAAGGCTATGGATTGAACAGTGAGGCGATAAAACGGTTCGCTCAAATTGGTATTAACTTAATAATTACAGTAGATTGCGGAGTCTCCAACTATGACGAAATTATTCTGGCAGAGAATCTGGGGATTCAGGTTGTGATTACGGATCACCATCAGGTACCGGATGATTTCGGATCCTCTTATACCCTTATAAATCCACATCAACCGGATTGTCCATATCCATTTAAAAATCTTGCCGGTGTAGGAGTTGCATTTTTATTGGCCGTTGCCATACGATCTGTTTTGCGTCAAAAAGGTTGGTTTACAGGAAAGTCTGAGCCTAATTTAAGAGAATATCTTGATTTGGTCGCTTTGGGGACAGTGGCCGACAGGGTTCCCCTTATGGGCCAAAACCGTATCTTTGTTAAGAACGGTATGAAAAGTATGGCAAATTCGCGTTGGTCCGGAATCAGGGCACTTCAACAAGTGCTGGGGCTTTACGGGAAAGATGTCAGCTCAGATGATTTGGGATTTAGGATGGCACCCCGCGTAAATGCACCAGGACGAATGGGGGATCCTCAGATTGCTCTCGAACTCCTTACTGTAACAGAAGAATCATCGGCCATGGAACTTGCCTTAAAGGTTAGTGATCTTAATGAGCAACGTCAGAAAATAGAAAAACAAATACTTGATAGGATAGAGGCCCTGATCAAGGAAGAGAGCAGGGTAGAGAGTAAATGTCTTTTCTTTTATGGTGATGCGGATTGGCATTTAGGGGTATTGGGCATTGTGGCCTCCAGGCTTGTGGATAAATACAATCGTCCGGCATTTATATATAATATCCGGGATGATGGTCTGGCAGTGGGATCGGCCAGAAGCATTGATGGCTTTCATCTTTATCAAAAACTAAGTCAGATGGGGAAAGATGTACTGGAGCGATTTGGAGGCCATTCACATGCGGCCGGATTTACTGTTAAAACCAGCAACCTGGATATATTAAAGACCATGCTTGAAGAATCGGTTGTTCAGAGCATAGGGACAAAAAATATGCCCCCGACCTTGCATATAGATAGTGAGATCAGGCTGAATAATATTGGTAAACAAATGCTGAAAGAGCTGAGTGTCCTGGAACCATTTGGAGAAAGGAATCCTGGCCCTCTTTTTTTGGTCAGATCAGTAGAAATCCTGGCCGCTCGTGTTGTTGGTGATAAACATCTAAAGCTAAAAGTAAGACAAGATGGAGAGACCTTTGAGGCAATAGGTTTTGGACTGGGGGAAAGATATCCCTTGATTGCAAATTCCATTAATATGGTCTTTACTCCTGAGATAAATTATTGGAAAGGAAAAGAACAGATCCAGCTCAGGGTTGTAGATCTCAATTAATCCTTAAAAATACTGGCTGCCAGTTCAATGTCTTCCGGGCAAAATATGAAAAGGGATTTATTTTCTCCTGGAAGGGCTGAGCCATAGACATAAGATATATTAATACCATTTTCTCCAAATTGCTGTGCGATCCTGGCTAAAACCCCTGGCTGGTTGTCTATTGTAATGGCAATAACAGCAATTATATCAAAAACATAGTTGTTTTTCGATAATAAATCAATTGCCTCATCGATTTTATCCACCAAGAGGCGGATCAAGGCGTAATCTCCTGAATCTTTTTTTATGGAACTGTAACTTGCGGCTGATGCAATTCTTTTGATGGTTTTTCCTCGAGATCTAAAGATTTTTTGAACATATTCGGAAGCATCCTGTATGGTCATGGCATCAATATTAATCTTAGCTTCTGAAAGCATCATTGTTAAACGTCCCAGTTCACCAGGAGCATTCTTGAGAAAAAGAGAGATCTCAGTTCTTACCACATTCATTTCTCCTTGAGCCTAATTTTTTCATTTGCTCTCTCCTTTGTACCCCTTAAAATATTTTAGAAAATCAGAGTTGGTAGAAAGGAGCAATGTAGATTTTTCATCCATTGATTCTTTGTAAATATCAAGGGTTTCCATAAAAGAATAAAGTTCAGCATCTTTGTTAAAGGCAGTGGCATATATAATGGTTGATTCCGCGTCAGCCTCTCCTTTTATCNCCTGAGCTGAACGATAGGCTTCAGAGGTTATCTTTTTTAATTCTTTTTCTCGATTACCTTCTATTTTGCGAGCTTCACCTGTACCTTCAGAACGAAATTTTTCCGCCATCTGCTTCCTTTCAGCAATCATCCTGCTATAAACCGTTTTACGGACATCCTCCACATAGTTGAGTCTTTTAATCTTTACATCAACAAGTTCGATCCCAAAATCTGTCAATTTAGGTTGAGCCTGATCACGAATGCCTTGGATAATCTTTTCTCTACCCGTTTCAATTTTAGTTTGTACTCTGATATCTGATATAGAGCCAAACCCGCTTTCTTCAATTTCAAGTTTTCGATTGGTCCAGCGAACGGTTTCGATCAAAGGATAGGAGGTGATAAAATTACGCACTGCGGGATCAATAATATCATCCAGACGAGCCAAGGCCCCCCCAACATTATTGACGGTCTGAAAAAAACTAAGCGGATCAACGATTTTCCATCTGGCAAAGGTATCAACCCAGATATAGGTCTTATCCAGGGTTGGAACCTGACCTGGATCTCCATCCCATTCCAAAAGGGTTTTCGGAAAGAAATTAGCCTGTTGTATCATTGGAAGCTTAAAACGGAGTCCGGCTTCTTTTATTGGAGTTCCGACTGGTCTGCCAAACTGGGTAATAACAACCTGCTCTGTCTCGTTGACGATGAAAAATCCCTGGTATAAAATAGCCAGGATGATAATTACAAAAATTAAGATGGCTTTGGATTTCATTATTTCCCTCCTAATGTTCTCTCTAGGTTAAGCAGTGGAAGAACATTTTGTTGGTCCGAATCCACAATGTATTTGTTTCCTATTTTAGGATAAATCTCTTTAATAGTTTCCAGATAAAGGCGTCTGCGAGTGATATCCTTTGCCTTAGCGTATTCTTCATAAAAGGCCAAAAATCGGGAAGCATCACCCTTTGCCCTGTTAATTTTATCAAGGGCATAGCCTTCCGCAGCTTTTATGGTCTTGTCAGCATTTCCTTTGGCAGCCGGTATAACTTTATTATAAGCTTCCCTGGCCTGGTAGATCATCTTTTCCTTTTCCTGCATTGCCTGGTTAACCTCATTGAATGAAGGCTCAACAGGTTTGGGGACATTGGTTTTTTTCATCTCAATGGTCACTACCTTGATACCTGTTTCTGCCCAGTCCAACTCCGTCTGGAGGAGGGCTGCGGCAGATAGCGCAATTTCTTCCCGTTTGCTAATTACTTCATCAATACTTCGATCACCAACCACATAACGCATTGAAGATTCAGACAAATCTCTCAAGGTTGTCCTGACATTGCGAACCTTAAATAGAAATTTGAAAGGGTCATTGATACGGAATTGGACAATCCAGGGAACAACCGCGACATTCAAGTCCCCGGTTAACATCAGGGCTTCGTTTTCATAGGCAGAGCTGGATGCGTAGCGAGCTCTGGCAGTAGACTGTATCGTACGAAAGCCGAATTCTTCCTTAAAAACATATTTGATCTTGACCTTCTGTACATTTTCAATTCCGCGCGGGAGCTTAAAATGTAGCCCTGATCCTGTATTTCGGTGCCATTTGCCAAAACGTTGAACGACTCCTGTTTCATCTACACCTACTGTAAAGAAGCAGCTACTACCAAAAAATAGCAGAATGGCTAAAACAATAATAATTGGAAGACCCTTTGGAAATTTATCCTTAAGACCTTTAAATTTATCCGCGAACTCATCCAATCCTGGAGGCTTGTTCCCTGATCCCTGTGAAGAGGCGGGTCTCTTCTTTTGCTGTAATTTCTCCCAATCCCAGTTCATGTACTTTCTCCTTTTTTTAGACTTGCATGTTTGATTAAAGATTAGGAATATGTATCAAAAGATATCGTTAAAAGGTTCCCATGTCAACCAAGAAAGGTCATGGCTTTCTTGATATGAAAGAATTTCTTTAGCTACAATAAGATGATTATGGCTAAATTAAGGGTACTTCTAAGAGCCAAAATGCAATTTTTAGAGGTGGCCTTAATTTTTACTCAACTTTCTGAGGAGTGAAGTCATCTCTATTCCCCCTCCAATAGGGGCGTTTGATTGTTATTAAGGCCGAAATATCCAATTGCTTCTCTCATTATCAGATCGAGAATGGAGTTTATAATCCTCTCGGATAAATTATGAACTTTGCGTAGCATACACAGGGTATGTGAGCATTTTTTGCTGTACTAGGGCATGGGGGTTAATTACTTTTATGGTCATCAGATCGTTTTTCGGCTTCGTCCCTAAGTTCTTTGTCTGGAATTAGCCCTCCTTTAATCTGCCCCCTGTTTCAGTCATAATCCTTGCGATAATAGCTTCATGCAATTGGTTTACTTTATTACCATCCAAGGTCTTTGTATTTGATCTGTAACATATTCGAAAAGCAATGGCTTTTTCATCCATATCAATTCTATTGCCCTCATATAGACCAAAAATCTTGGCTGACTCTAATAACGCACCTCCTGTCTGATGGATAATTTTTATAATCATGGAACTTTCAATTTTTTTAGCCACGATTATAGATATATCACGGTAAACAGCAGGAAAGCTGGAGGAAGATTGGTATGTTATTGCTTTTGGAAGTTGTTTATGAAGAGTCTCCATCTCCAACTCAAAAATATAAGCATTTTTCTGGTTGAGCCCATAGGCATCCATTACTTTGGAAGTAATTTTACCAATACGACCCAAAAAAATATCATTAAAATAAATTCTTGATGAGAAGTCCGGATCATAACCTGGAAATTCTGCTCCTTTTTTAAAGTAATAATCTTTAAGGCCCAAATTATTTAACAAGGCCTCTATGGCACCTTTTATGTCAAAAAAATCAATTTCTCTTTCCATGGTATGCCAGGACATTGGAGAATAGATCCCAGTCATGATTCCGGCAAGGAAAGGTATTTCAATGGGTTGCTTTTGCTTTTCCTGATCTATAAAAATTTTGCCATATTCGAAAAGTTTTAGGTCTTTTTCACCATGTGAAATATTATTCTTTATAGTCGCTATAAGGCCTGGAAGCAGAGATGTTCTCATAACCGAGTGATCGATTGAGATAGGGTTTAAAATGTTTGTAAATGCCCTTAATGGGCTATCAGATTCGGCATCAAGGATGT
>JGI24724J26744_10002234_pt1 | contig 12918 bp, 12 predicted proteins | sample Cruoilmetagenom7_FD_26744 | JGI IMG/M metagenome (IMG submission 26744)
ATATTGCCGTTCAGCCCATTGGCCGAACCGCCGGGCCCATGCACCGGGGTGAACCCGCAGGCCCCCAGTGCGCCCAGTGCAAGGGTTGAGACAAGAAGATGGCGTCTAGACAACAACATTGATGATACGACCCGGCACAACGATGACTTTCTTGGGCGCCTTTCCGTCCAGCGCCCTTTTCACAGCATCGGTTGCCATGGCCAGGTTTTCAACCTCGTCCTTGGACATATCCTTGGGCACGCTGATTTCCGCGCGGCGTTTGCCGTTGATCTGGATCGGCAGGGTGACGGTATCTTCGACCAGCATCTTGGGGTCGGCCACGGGCCAATCCGCATGAATCACCAGACCTTCGCCACCCATCATCTGCCAGATATCTTCGGCCAGGTGCGGTGTCATCGGCGCCATCAGCTGGGCCAGCGTTTTCATGGCATCACGCTTGGCTGCGGCACCTGCCTTGGATTTGTGCAAACTGTTGGTGAAGGCATACAGCTTGGCAATCGCCGCCGCGTTGAAGCCGAAACTTTCGACGCCGCCAGTGACTTCGTGAATGGCCTTGTGCATCTCGCGCAGCAACGCGTCGTCATCCTGTCCGGCGCCCTGTCTGTCACCATCCAGATCGGCGATTTCGGTTGCGATCCGGTGCACCCGGTTCAGGTGCTTGAACGCGGCATCCGCGCCTGAGGCGGTCCATTCCACGTCCCGTTCTGGGGGCGAATCAGACAGCACGAACCAACGCGCTGTGTCGGCGCCATAGGAGCTGATGATATTCAGCGGGTCGACCACGTTGTTCTTTGATTTCGACATCTTGGCCGACGGAATGACCTTCACCTTTTCGCCAGTTTCCTTGACGAATGTACCGCCATCGCGCTCCTCGACCTCGGCCGGATAGTGATAGATCGCGCGGCCGTTTTCGTCCGTACGTTCAGCGTTCTGGAAAATCGCGTGGGTCACCATGCCCTGCGTAAACAGCGCGTTGAACGGTTCGCGGCATTTGTCTGGCAGGTGGCCGGTGATGTTCATCGCGCGGGCGAAAAACCGTGAATACAGCAGGTGCAGAATCGCGTGTTCGACGCCGCCGATATACTGGTCGACGTTCATCCAGTATTCGGCCTCGGCTATATCGGTCGGTGTGGTCGCGCGCGGTGCGGTGAACCGGGCGAAATACCACGACGAATCAACAAACGTGTCCATCGTGTCGGTTTCGCGCGTTGCGGCGCCACCACAGTTGGGGCAGGTTGCCTCGCGCCAGGTTGGGTGACGGTCCAGCGGGTTGCCGGGAATGCTGAAATCAATCGGCTTGCCGCCTTCGTCATAAGGCAGCTCGATCGGCAGGTTTTCCGCCTTTTCGGCCACAACACCGCATGTGTCGCAATGCACCACGGGAATCGGGCAGCCCCAGTATCGCTGACGCGACAGGCCCCAATCCCGCAGACGGAATTTTTCGACGCCTTCGCCCCAGCCCTGTGCTTCGGCGAAATCAATGGTGACGTCGATGGCGTCCTGTCCGGTGGCCACGTCCAGCCCGGCAAAATGGTCGACCCATTGCACCTTTTCGGTTTTCAGAGGCACGAAGGCTTCGGTTTCGACCGGTTTCGGATCGTCCAGTGCAAAGAACGTGTCGATCACTGGCAGGTCGTATTTGCGGCAGAAATCCAAGTCGCGTTGATCATGCGCCGGGCAGGCGAAAATCGCGCCGGTGCCGTAATCCATCAGGATGAAATTGGCGATCCAGACTGGCAGTTCGGCGCCCGTCAGCGGGTGTTTCACGCGAATGCCGGTGTCATAGCCCAGCTTTTCACCGGTCTCGATGGCCTCTTCTGTGGTGCCGCCCTTGCGGCATTCGGCAACAAACGCCGCGATCTCGGGGTTTTCAGCCTCCAGCCCTTTTGCAATCGGGTGATCGGGGGAAATCCCCACGAACGACGCGCCGTTCAGCGTGTCGGGCCGCGTCGTGTAAACGTCGATCTTGTCGCCGCCATCGGTGCGCTCGAACCCAAATTGCAGCCCGCGCGAGCGGCCAATCCAGTTCGCCTGCATCAGTTTCACCTTGGCGGGCCAGTCATCCAGCCCATCCAGCGCGTCCAGCAATTCGCCGGACATGTCCGAAATCTTAAAGAACCACTGCACCAGCTCGCGCCGCTCAACCTCAACCCCGGACCGCCAGCCCTTGCCGTCAATCACCTGTTCGTTGGCCAGAACGGTCATGTCGACCGGGTCCCAGTTCACCACGGCGTTCTTGCGATACACCAGGCCGGATTGCCACATGTCCAGGAACAGCGCCTGCTGTTGGCCGTAATATTCCGGGTCACAGGTGGCGAACATGCGCGACCAGTCCAGCGACAGGCCCAGCGGTTTCATCTGTTCGACCATCGTGTCGATGTTGGAATAGGTCCAGTCCTTGGGATGCCCACCCGACGCCATCGCGGCATTTTCCGCAGGCATACCGAACGCGTCAAACCCCATCGGGTGCAGCACATTATGCCCGGTCGACATCTTATAGCGCGCGATCACATCGCCCATCGTATAGTTGCGCACGTGACCCATGTGCAGCTTGCCGGACGGATAGGGGAACATCTCCAGCACGTAATACTTGGGCTTGCCGCCTTCGCGCGTGGCTTTGAAGACATCGGCCTTGTCCCAGGCCTCCTGCCATTTCGGTTCAATCGTGGCTGCGTCGTAACGGGACATGCGTCATGGTCCTTCATGATATGAAAACGCCGGGCGAAAGGCCCGGCGTTGGTGTATTCCGATGCGAAAGCGGGGTCTAGAGCTTCCCGTCCGCGATGCGCATCTGACGGGCGCGGGTCAGGATCGCATCTTCGATGGCGTGGGTGGCGTCCGAACTGGCCGGCCCTGCGCGGGTATACAGGGACACGTTCAGCGACCGTGCGTCCAGCGCCGGATCATTGACATGTACGGTGGCCTTATATGCGCCGCGCCCACCCGGCGGGGTGCCATAGCCAAACACGATGATACCTGAGAAGGGATCGGCGGCTTCGACCGGCATGAAGGACAGCACATCCATGGTGGCGTTCCAGATATACCGGTTTACCTCGACGGTGGTGTTTGGATCGTCGATGTTCTGGAACAGATCCCAAATGGTCGACCCATCGTCATTGCGATCGTCATCGGTTTGGTGCCGGCGCTGCGTCTGCGCGGTTTGGGTCCCGCCGCCGCCTCCAAACACCTTGCCTGAGCTCAGAGAGCCGCCGCCACAGGCTGTAAGCCCAACAAGAGCCACAATCGAAAGCCCAACAGTGATGAGTCGCTTCATGCCCATGGAAATGGCCCCACAATCGAAAATCCCCTCTGTAACTACCCAAGCCCCCTTGGACGGGCAAGCCCTTATGCCTTGGCTGGGGAATATCTGCACTTATAAGGTGTTTAGGCGGGGTTTCGCCGGTGACCCCGTCGGACTGTGGCAAAGCTGCACCATTGGCGGGGGCATTCACCCGGGCCAGTTTCGGCACACTTGCAATGATCGGGCGGGTAAGAGAGACAACATCATACTCAATTCGGATCCCCCGTATTGAGGTGCACTTACAAATCTCGAGGGAAAACGAAATGAAAAAGATTCTCTTTACTACGACCGCTCTGGTCATGACCGCTGGCGCAGCTGCCGCAGAAGTTTCTGTGTCGGGTCACGCCGAAATGGGCGTCTTTGGTGGCACCGGTATGGAAACTCAGTTCCTGAGCAGCGTTGACGTGCGTTTCACCATGACCGGTGAAACCGATGGCGGCCTGACCTTTGGCGCCACTGTCGACGCCGACGACTTGGTCGACATGGGCCTGAATGGCAACGATCCCATCAATCAGGGCACCGGTGAACTCGCTGACTACACCGTGTTCATCTCCGGTGCGTTCGGCACCGTGACCATTGGTGACACCGATGGCGGTTTCGACTGGGGCATGGGCGAAGTTGCTCTGGCTGGTGGTTCGCTTGACGACTCCGAAACTGTACACGCCGGTTATAACGGGAACGCTGGCCTGGACGGCACCCACGACGGTCAGGTCCTTCGCTATAACAACACGTTTGGCGACTTCGGTGTTGCTGTGTCGGTCGAAATGGACGACACTGGTGTGGCTGTCGAAGATACAGTCCTCGGCTTTGGTGTTCGTTACAGCGCTGCCCTGGGTGGTGTCGATTTGGACATTGGTGCAGGTTACCAGACCAACGGTGTCAACGACATTTACGGTATCAGCTTGATCGCTGCTATGGGTAACGGTTTCTCGGCTGGCGTGAACTACTCCGATCTGGACGGTGCCCTGGACGGCAACGGTGTTGCCATGCAAGACCACATTGGTATCGGTGTTGCTTACACCATGGACGCTCTGACCATTGCAGCGAACTACGGTGAATACGGTAGTGGTGCTGACGGTTACAGCCTGGTCGCCAACTACGACCTGGGTGGTGGTGCCACTGTTCAGTTCGGCTATGGATCGGGCACAGACTCGATCGGTACCAACGCCGAGACTTACTCGCTGGGTGTTGCGATGTCTTTCTAATCCCATTGGGATTTGATTGGGAAAGAGCGGGCCTTGTGCCCGCTCTTTCTTTTTCTGAGGGAGATCATTAGACACCTTGTATGGCGACGCTGGAAGACATAGAAAAACTGTTGGCGCGTGGTGATGCCGCGAAGGCATTGCCCTTTGCGCAAGCAGTTGCCAAGCGGCGGGCGCGCGACCCACGGGTTTTGAACCTGCTGGCACGGTGTTTTACCGCAGTAGGTCAGCATCGCAAGGCATTGGCCACCCATGACCGGTTGATCGCGCTGATGCCCCGCGCGGCGCGACCATTGGCTGACAAGGCCCATCTGCTGCAATTGTTGGGTGACATGAAGCCCGCCGAGGTGGCTTTACGCAAGGCGCTGACCCGCGAGCCGCTGAATGGTAGCCTGCTGCGGATGTTGGCGTTGAGCAGCAAGCTTGCCACCGACGACCCGGTCGTTGTGCGCTTTGTAGCGGCTTGGGAACAGGGCACGCTCCCCGCCACGGAAAAAACCCACGCGGGATATGCGTTGTTCAAGGCTTTCGGGCATGATGGTTTCACCTATCTTGAGCAGGCAAACCGCCTGCAACAGCAAAAGAACCCATGGTCAATTTCAGATCGGCGCAAGGAAAATGCCGCGTTGCAGGCGGCTCTGCGCGATACCCCCTGGCCCGAGGCCGGTGCGGGTGCGCCGGGGAGATTGCCGATCTTCGTCACCGGCATGCCGCGCTCTGGCACGACCTTGGTCGAACAGATCCTATCATCGCACCCTCGGATCAACGCAACGGGAGAGACCGGCCTGCCGATGCGCGCGGCCTATTCGGTTCTGGCCAAGGGGGGGCAGTTTCAATCGCTGTCGACCCTTACGGGCGCTGACCTGTCCCTGATCGGCCAGCGCTATATCGACGGGATCGACCATTTTCACGCGCCCGGTCCCGGCTTTACGGACAAATCGATCCAGACCTTCATGGTGATGGGGCTGCTGCATCATATCCTGCCCCAGGCCCGCACCATTGTCGTGCGCCGCGATCCGCGGGATGTTGGTTGGTCAATCTACCGCAACCATTTCGCTGACGGCACCCATGCGTATTCAACCAGTCTGACGGGCATTGCCGAGATGCACGCGATCATGGATGATATGGTCGCGTTCTGGCACCAACAGCGGCCCGAGGCGTTTCTTGAAGTGCGCTATGAGGACTTGGTGCGTGACCCGGAACCGGAGATTCGGCGCATGTTGGATTACTGCGGGTTGGATTGGGACCCGGCGTGCCTTGCGCCAGAAAAGAACACCAACATGGTCAAAACGCTGTCGGCAGAGCAGGTGCGCGCGCCGATCAGTCCGAAAGCTGTCGGCGGCTGGCGCGCCTATGCCAAGGAATTGGCACCTTTGATCGACGCATTGGGAGACCGGGCAAAACCATGGGATTGAGCGAAGTAGAAGCGTCAGTGGCGCAAGCGATAGAGGCACATGACCGGGCTCCGGGGTCGGTGCAACTGATTGCAGTCAGCAAGGTGCAGCCCCTTGACCGGGTCGTTGCGGTGCTGGAACAGGGCCACCGCGTTTTTGGCGAAAACAAGGTTCAGGAAGCCGCCGGAAAATGGCCCGCGCTGCGTGTGGATTTCGACGGGGTTGAGCTTCACCTGATTGGCCCGCTGCAAACCAACAAGGCCCGCCAGGCCATGGCCCTGTTTGACGTGATACAGACCGTTGATCGTCCGAAACTGGCCCGCACCATCGCCCGCATTGCAAAAGAAGACGGCCACTGCCCCCGCCTGTTCATTCAGGTGAACACCGGCCAAGAGGACCAGAAGGCCGGCGTGTCCCCAGCCGAGGCTGACGTGTTCATTTCTGACTGCCGCGATCTGGGCCTGACCATCGAAGGTCTGATGTGCATCCCGCCAGCGGACGAAGAGCCGTCCCTGCATTTCGCCCTGTTGGCCAAGATCGCCAAACGCAATGGCATTGACGGGTTGTCGATGGGAATGAGCAGCGATTTTGAACGCGCCATCGCCCAGGGTGCCACACATGTGCGCGTTGGGTCGGCGATTTTCGGTGAACGCGACTACGGCTGAACGAAAATTCGCGACTGTCTTTGCCACCGCATCACGATCCATTGCAGATCGCGCGGTGAAAAGGCGATGCAACCTGCCGTCGGATATCGTGGCCGCCGCCAATAATGCACGAATATCGCCGATCCTTTGCCTGGCACGGCATCGGGCCAGTTCCAATCGCTCATCAGCACGATGTCATACAGGGGGTCGCGCAGACGCAGTTTTTCGTGCCCGAATGGGTGATTGATCGCCCGCACCGCGTGATTATAGGCCGGGTCCGTTGGATCATCCGACCAGATGTCATGTGGCCCGATGGCCCGCATGTGAAAGCCGGGCGGTGATTGGCGACGCGGTTTGGCAATGCGATCGGCACGAAACCCCGCGCCGGCGATGCGCCAGATGCCGGACGGGGTAACCCCGTCGCCTTCGGTCTTGGAGGCAGAAATACCGCCCCGCCCAATAGAGCAGGGCATCCTGCGGCCACAAAATCGAGCGCCCCATTTGGTGACCACCATGTCGTGCCGTGTTGGGATCACAGCAGATGCCCCGATTTCTTGGCTTTGGTCGCCAGATAGGCCGTGTTATGCGCGCTTTCGCCCACCTTCAGGGGCACACGCTCCGCGACATGCACGCCTTTGGCCTCCATCATCGCGACCTTTTTCGGGTTGTTCGTCATCAACCGCACGGCGTGAAAGCCCAGGCGTTTCAGAATATCCGCACCGATCTGGAAATCACGTTCGTCGTCTTCGAACCCCAGCCGATGGTTTGCCTCGACCGTATCAAAGCCCTGATCCTGCAAGCTATAGGCGCGCATTTTGTTGGCCAGGCCAATGCCGCGCCCCTCTTGGTTCAGGTACAGCAATACGCCTGCACCTTCTTCGCCCATTGCTGCCAAGGCGGCGCGCAACTGGGGGCCACAGTCGCATTTCAACGACCCGATCACGTCCCCCGTAAAACAGGCCGAATGCAGCCGCGCCAGAACCGGCGCTTCGCGGTTGGGGCGGCCGATTTCAATTGCGTAATGCTCTTCGCCACCATCTTCGGGCCGAAAAATATGCAGCCGCCCGGCTTCGCTGACCTCGACCGGCAGACGGGCAGAGACAACCGGCGACAGGGGGCTGGTCGTGTGCATCACGTCATGCGCGGCNCCTGCATCCAGATAGGTCAGNCCATGTTNTGCGGCAAAATCCGGTCCCTCGGTCAGGTCAACCAGAACGGCGGCGGGCAACAATCGGGCGGCTTTGCAAAAGGTGATTGCAGCCCGGGCCAAGCGTTCGTCCCCGTCGCGCCGGGTCACCAATGGGCCCTTCATCGGCATCGCCAGATCATTGGCCGGGTCTGCGATGTTGCGGACCCATTCGCATCTGGCGTCTGCCGGGATCACAACCCGCGCCACATGGTCGCTATAGGCGCGGGCCTTTAGCGTTTCGGCCCGACGCGTGGTGATCGCCAAAACAGGGTCGCCCACGCCGCGCAGGTCCGCCAGGCGGTCGGGGGTCAGCGTTTCGGCCGCGCCAATAACGGCCGCCTGATCGTCCAAACCAAACACCACCGGCACCCCCATACGCATGTCAGCGCGGGCGCGGGCCTGAAGTTCAACGATATCCGGGCGCAAAGTCATGGGCATTTTCCTTCCACTTCTGTCATGAACTGAAACATTTGCGACTGCAAGGACACGAGGGCGTGAGCCGCTTGCAGCAAATCTTGTCAGCGACGTGATGGCATCGCATGTCTTAACCAAGGAAGCGAAGGAGCCCGCCATGAGCAACGTCAAAAAAATCCTATTGGTCGATGATGATGAAGATCTGCGCGACGCGCTGGCCGAGCAGTTGGTCATGACCGAAGATTTCGATGTGTTCGAAGCCGGGAACGGTGCCGATGCCATGGTGAAGGCAAAAGAGGCCCTGTATGATCTGGTGATCCTGGACGTCGGTCTGCCCGACACAGATGGCCGCGAGCTGTGCCGCTTGATGCGCAAGCAGGGGGTGAAATGCCCGGTGCTGATGCTGACGGGCCATGACAGTGACGCCGATACCATCCTGGGTCTGGATGCGGGTGCCAATGACTANGTGACAAAGCCGTTCAAGTTCCCCGTCCTTCTGGCCCGCATTCGCGCCCAGTTGCGCCAGCATGAACAGTCCGAAGATGCCGTGTTCCAATTGGGGCCGTATACGTTCAAACCGGCGATGAAGATGNTGATCACGGAAGACGACCGCAAGGTGCGTTTGACCGAAAAGGAAACAAACATCCTCAAATTCCTATACCGCGCGACCGAAGGTGTGGTGGCCCGCGATGTGCTGTTGCACGAGGTTTGGGGTTACAACGCCGGGGTNACGACCCACACATTGGAAACGCATATCTATCGTCTGCGCCAGAAAATCGAACCTGATCCGTCGAATGCACGGCTTTTGGTGACAGAATCGGGCGGATATCGCTTGGTNGCGTAAGGTTATCCTTACCTGCGTCAACTTTACCCTAATTTTGGCAGCCNTGTGGGCTATGGTTGAATTCAAGGCGGATTGTTCGCCTTGCGAAGGCAAATCCCTCCCGTGTCGGGGTCATGACACGGAAACCTCCCTGTTGGACTGGCCCGGCCTTGTGCCGGGTCTTTTTTTGCCGTGACGGAAACCNGAACCGGGACTTCAAAACTCCCGTCACGATGTCCAATTTCTGGGAAACACATGAAAAGGATTCCTGATCCAGCGCATTGTCACTGGCAAGCTGTCCACGGCAATCGAGGCCATGGCCCACGCTGCTCAAGGCGAACGCGCGGACAAGGTGTTACTGGCGCCGAACGGTTAATCCCTCAACAGCGGGTTCATGAAATTGGCCAATGGCCCCCCGATGTCTTCGGGGGACTTTATCGTGAACCCGTGTGGATAATAAGCGCGGGTGTCGTGATCCAACCCGATACCCGCAAGGGTGATGCCTTGGGCCTGAACCTGCTGGACGACTCGTTTCAAATGATTGTGCAGAACATNAGGCCCGTTGGCCTGTAAGGTGCTGTCATCAACCGGCGCACCGTCGGACACCACCAGAATGATCCGCCGTTGCGCAGGGGTGGCCTGATTGCGATCCGTCGCCCATAGCAGGGCCTCGCCATCGATGTTTTCTTTNAACAATTCTGGATGGAACATGTATCGAGCGTTGCGTCCCAAGCCTGGCGCAGGGGTAGAAAATTCGCGATAAACCACATGAAGAAGGTCACACAGTCGCCCCGGGTTGGTTGGCTTTTTATCGTTCAGCCACATCAGGCGGGATGATCCGCCCTTCCAGCTTGCGGTGGTGAAGCCCAGAACTTCGACCTGTGCGCCTAGCCGTCCCAACCCGTCGANCAGGACCGCGGAAATTGCACGTGCCAACACCATACGTTGGCCGCGCATGGACCCGGAGTGGTCCAGCAAGATAGTGACGGCCATGTCGCTTAGATCCTGCCCCTGCATATGCGTGACCCATTCGGTATTGGCCAGCATCAACCAACCTGCCGAAGACGCCTTGAATGCCTGCTCTGCCGCGTCAATCTNGGACGTTGCTGGGCCAAGAAGCTGAGGAAGGTCTTGCGCCGCCAGCACATGATCGAATTCGGTCGTATAGGCGCGATAGTCGTCTTCGAGTGCAACCGTTGATGGGGGGGGTAAGCAAACGGGTAAAAAAGGTGCCAATGCGAGACATGAAAAAATTCCGTTNTGGATTGTCTTGACCCTAGCTCTGCCAGTCTTGCCCATCAACCGCTTGTGCCACGCGCGCGTGACGCATAGTTTCGGCCCACACCAACAGGAGACGCGCCAATGTCCTTTACCCTTGCCACCTGGAACATCAACTCGGTCCGCCTGCGTGAACCGATTGTGTTAAAGCTGTTGGAGGAGGAAGCGCCGGACGTTCTGTGCTTGCAGGAATGCAAATCCCCCGTCGATAAGATCCCGTTGGAGGGATTTCAGGCGCTTGGGTACACCCACATGGTGGCGCGTGGTCAGAAGGGGTATAACGGTGTCGCGATCCTGTCGCGCATTCCAATGGTCGAGGTCGAAAGCTTTGATTTCGCCGATCTGGGCCACGCCCGCCACATCGCGGGACGGCTGGAAAACGGCGTGACGGTGCACAATTTTTATGTGCCCGCAGGGGGTGACAAACCCGACCGCGAGGTGAACGAGAAATTTGGCCAAAAGCTGGATTACCTGACCGATATGCGGGATCAGTTCCATGCCAACGCGCCCGAAAAGGCGATCTTGGTTGGTGATCTGAACATTGCCCCACGTGAAGATGACGTCTGGAACCACAAACAGCTGTTGAAAATCGTGTCGCACACGCCAGTCGAAGTTGATCACCTGGCCCAGGTTCAGGACGCGGGAAAATGGGTCGATATCACGCGTCAGGATATCCCCGAAGGGCTGTTGTATTCCTGGTGGTCGTATCGTGCCAAGGATTGGGCAGCGGCAGACAAGGGGCGCAGGTTGGATCACATCTGGGCGACGCCGGATATTTCGAACTCTGGCCACGGCTCGCGCGTGCTGCGTGACGCGCGCGGCTGGGAGAAACCCAGCGACCACGCGCCGGTCTTTGCCAGTTTCGACCTTTAAAACGAGGTCACGAGCGGTCATATAGATCGCAACAGATATAGGGAGCCAAACATGCTCGAAATGATGAATGCCCAAAACGGTGACGATGCGCCGCTGGTGAAAGACAGCACTGAAGCAACCTTCATGCAGGACGTGGTCGAGGCCTCGAAAGAGGTGCCAGTGATCGTCGATTTCTGGGCACCTTGGTGCGGCCCATGCAAAACACTGGGTCCGGCGCTGGAACAGGCGGTCGAGGCCGCTGGCGGCAAGGTTCGCATGGTCAAGATCAACATTGACGAAAATCAGCAGATCGCGGCGCAGCTGCGGGTGCAGTCGATCCCGACCGTCTATGCCTTTGTCGATGGTCAGCCGATTGATGGCTTTCAGGGCGCCGTGCCGCCGTCCGAAATCGCTGCTTTCGTGGACCGTGTGTCCAAGGAAGGGGGCGACGGAGGGCTGGCCGATGCCATCGCCGCCGCCGAAGAAATGCTGGAGGCCGGTGAAGCAGCCGATGCCGCGCAGACCTTTGCCGCGATCATCGAAGCCGACACGACCCTGGCCGCCGCCTATGCCGGTCTGGCCCGTGCACAACTGGCGCTGGAAGATATCGACCAGGCCGAGGCCGTTCTGAACGGCGTCCCTGCCGAAGTTTCAAACGCCCCTGAGTTGGAAGCGGTGCACGCCCAGATCGAGCTGGCCAAACAGGCCGCCGATGCGGGTCCCGTGGCCGAGCTGCGGGCCGCAGTTGAAGCAAACGCCGATGATCACCAAGCCCGGTTCGACCTGGCCGTGGCGTTGAATGCCGCCGAGGACACGCAGGGCGCAGTGGACGAGCTGTTGGAACTGTTCCGCCGGGATCGGGAATGGAATGATGGCGCGGCCAAGGCCCAGCTGCTGACCATTTTCGAAGCGCTTCAGCCGCAAGATCCTGTTGCGCTGAACGGGCGTCGCAAGCTTGGCTCGATGATCTTGGTATAATCGCAGCGGCGGGGTAAGATTGATCCATGTTCTCAGCCGCTGACCTTCCCGATACGCTTCCGGTGTTCCCCTTATCGGGGGCGCTGGTCCTGCCGCGCGGGCGTCTGCCCCTGCATGTGTTCGAGCCCCGTTACTTGGCGATGTTCGACGATGCGCTAAAGACCACCGGGCGGTTGATCGGCATGGTGCAACCGTTTGACGGGTCAAAAGGCGAGACCTTGCATGACATCGGTTGCGCCGGTCGGATCACCTCGTTTACCGAAACCGAAGACAACCGATACATGGTCACCCTGACGGGCATCACCCGGTTCCGTCTGGGTGCGCAGATCGACGGGTTCACGCCCTATATCAAGGCGCAGGTCGACTGGTCAGACTTTGGCGGTGATCTGGGCAAGGCAGAACGCGATTCAGAGTTGGACCGCGAGGGGTTTCTGGGCCTGCTGTCGCGCTATTTCGAAATTGCTGAACTGCAAACGGATTGGGACAGTTTAAAGGGCGCGGAAGACGAGCTGTTGATCAACTCGCTATCCATGTTGTGCCCGTTTGACCCCGAAGACAAACAGGCGTTGCTTGAGGCCCCGTCGCTGAAAATCCGGCGCGAAACCTTGGTGACATTGATGGAATTCGCCCTTCGGGGCGGCACAAGCGAGGAGCGGGTGCAATGAGCAATGAACAGGCATTTGACCGTAAGATGATCGAGGCGNTGGTGTGCCCGTTGACCCAGGGTCCGCTGACCTATGANGCCGAGGCGCAGGAACTGGTGTCGAAATCCGCCAAACTGGCGTTCCCGATCCGGGGTGGCATTCCCGTCATGCTGATCGACGAGGCGCGCAAACTGGATAG